>Ga0180434_10000034_pt1 | contig 193018 bp, 222 predicted proteins | sample SS_ome_7_FD_132453 | JGI IMG/M metagenome (GOLD analysis project Ga0180434, IMG submission 132453) | Hypersaline lake sediment archaeal communities from the Salton Sea, California, USA - SS_1_D_2 metaG | ecosystem: Environmental > Aquatic > Non-marine Saline and Alkaline > Hypersaline >... | reverse complement strand
GTCATGTCCTTGGGCCCTCAATGAGAGTGTACTGGCCCCCTACGGGGTCAGGACGCCACCTCGTACTGGATCTGGATCTCGTCGTTGCCCGCCAGCAGACGCCGAGTCTGGGTAAAACGAATGGAGGTGGTGGTCGGGAAGGTGTAGTCGGCCGTCGGCTTGAGCAAAAGGCCGTTTTGGAACACCAGCGCCGTGGACGTGTTGATGACCTCGGTCGAGAGGTCGTAGGTCACACCCGTACCTTGGATGCCTACGCCGGCTGTGCCGCCGTTGATGCAGCCGATCACGCGCGTCCAGGGGTTTCCCGTACCCCCAGCGGCGTTCAGGAGATCCTTGACCGTCGAGCCCGTGTAGAGGTACCCCGAGAACCACAGGGTCGAGCCCGGGGCGATGATCGAATCGTAGGGGCTGCCCTTGGCCCAGACCAAGATGCCCGTGCTGGGATCCCAGAAGGGCTTGCTGGGGTGGACCGCGAAGTCGATCTCATTGATGGGCTCAGGATCCCCCCACCAGAACCGCGCCTTGTAGGTCTCCCCGTTGGCGTTGGCGACCGTGGAGGGGTCGACATCACCGTTGACCCACGCATCGAGGAACCCCACGCCCGGGTCCTTGAGCGCCCACAGCTCATCCGTGGTGAAGTCCGTACCGTCTAGAGCCAGCCATGCCCGGCTGTCCCCCACCGTCGTCAGCTCTGTCAGGGACAGGCAGACGCAGGGCGTCGTCACGAACTGGTTGCCGAACTGCTTGATGGTCCCGTTGTCGCCCAGGTGCCCCAGATCCGGCGGGGGAAGAACCAGGGTCTCGCCGATGATCTGGTTGGCGTGCAGGACCGGGTGACTCGGGATCGTCGACCCAGCACCACCCCGCGGAGCAGGGTCCTCGTAGAGCCCGAAAGACTCCGAGGTATGCCCCTGCCCCTGAGCCCTCTTGATGAGGCTCGTGACATAGGACTCAAGCGTAAGGTCGGACAGGGCCATGGGTTATGAAAGGTTACTTGGCCTTCTTCTGCTTCTTCAGCTTCTCGAGCGCGGCGGGATCCTCACTCGGCTTGGCCTTCTCAGGCTCTGGCGTAGTAGGAGCGCCTTCGGTCACGGACTCAGTCGTCTCCTCCTCCCCCACGGCCTCGGCCAGCTTGGAGAGGAAGCCTTCGAGTAGGGCAGCGGTCTTCTCGCTGTCCTTGGCCGCTTGACGAGCAGCCCACCGAGTACCGTCCACAGCCCCAGCAGTCATCACAGCGGCCATCGCGGCTCTCCGCTTCTTTGGGGAGAAGCCCCGCATACCGCGCTGCATGGTTTTCCCGACCCGCCCGCTCTCGTACAGCTTGGAAAGACCCTTCCAGCTCGCGGCGGCTAGGCCTGCCCCACCAACGGCGCCTGCGGCACCTCGATAGGCGTCTTTCTTGGCCTTCTGCTTGTCGTGATCAGTCATCGTCGCCACGCTCCTCCTCGTCCTCGACCTCGGTCTCCTTGGTCTGCTTGCCCTTCATCTCGTCCTCTTGCTTGCGCTTCTTGCGCTTGAGCTTGGACTCCTTCTCCTCGCCCATGGTCTTGGTCGAGGGAGGCATCATGGTGTCGGAGCCGCCGTCTTCATCTAGAGCTAGCTTCTCCAGACCGTCGACGAAGCCGAAGAGGAGTTGATCAACGTGTTTCATAGCGTTTTCGGTATATCCGGAGGATATCAAGAGGGTTGATAGCTGGCACTGGCCAGCAGTGTCAGTGATCAGGCGCCGTTGGTCCAGGGGGTGTCCGTGCTCTGGTTGAGCATCTGCATGTTGGTGATCACCCACTCCTTGTCGTGGATGCCCACACGAACCACCGCCTGGTTGCTGCTCAGGCCGGTGGTGAAGGAGCCGGAGCGCCAGTAGACATCCACGTAGCCAGCGCCCTGGACCATGCCGGGGCTGTGGACCGAGGTGTCAGCGCACCCGTAGCCGTCCTCGCCGAGCGCGTAGAGGCTCGAGCCGGGGGTCGTCAGCATGTCGAGCCAGCCAGTCGCGCCAGGGTTGTCCTTGGGCGTCTTGGTGGCGCTCGGGAACTTGACCTCAAGGCTGATACCGCTCATCGTCGGGGTCGGGCTCGAAGCCGGGCCGACATTGAGGAAGGATCCCGTGAAGTCGCTCAGCGTGATCGGACTGCCGACGTTCTCATAGGAGAGGACCGTCGGCGTCGGGCTGGCCGTACCGCGCTTGTAGCCGTAGATCCTGAGACGCCCTTGGTTGGTGGCCGTCGAGCTCTGGAAGAGGCGGTGGTAGACCACCGAGCCCTGCGCGCTGTAAGCGTCGTAGTAGCCCAGCGGGCTGCTGTGGGCCGCGTACGTGTTGTAGGGACTCGCAGCCGCCGGGGCGTACAGGTTCTCGTCGAAGTTGTAGAGCGAGCAGTAGCCAGGGTGCACAAGACCCAAGTCGGTCACCGCAGCAGGCAGGCTGCTGAGAGTACCAGCCGCGTAGGTCACACTCACACCGCTTCGGAACTCGGCGCTGGGGCTACCGGTCGTCGCGTTCCAGGTGTTCGTGGCCGAGAAGGTGGTCAGCGCGTACTCGTTGGGCCAGCCGTAGGTGTCCGCATCGGTCGTGCCGTTGCCAGAGGGCTGGACGGTGATCGACGTGAAGCTCGGGCTAGCCACGGGGCTTGCGAAGTCGACCCCGGCGTAGTCATTGATGTCCAGGCGGTACTTCTCGTTGGTGAAGTACTCGGTCGTCAGGTTGCCGCTCGAGAGGCCGCCACGACCCAAGTGCATCAGGCGGCCCGGGCTGGACGCCGCATCGAAGTAGGCGAAGGCCTGGGAGGCTTGGACGCCGTGCGGATCGGAGACTTCCAGGGTCAGGAGCCGGCTCGAGACCTCATCGGTACCGACCAGGAAGGTCATGTCCTCAGCGGTCACCGCATACGGCTCACCCACGACACCCAGACGGAAGGGCGTCGAGGGGCTCGGGATCCAGGTAGCGTCCGACGGGCTGGCAGCAGCCGCATCGTAGTAGTTGAACGTGATCTCGGTCGGGCTGTCCGCCGTATCCCAGACCCGCACAGGCTGCTGGATGTACGCGATGTCGAACAAGCTGTCCGCATCCACGCGGAAAGCCGGATCGGTCGCCGCGGCGTAGTGCGGCACACCACTGACCCACACGGGAGTGACGCTCGAGAGCGGTACGAGGTCCGACTGGTTGATGATCGGATCGCTCACACCCTGGTAGTTGTCCTTGACCAGCGTGACCGCGGTCGAGGCATGGGTCGTCGCACCGGTGTCCTGGAACAGGCGCACCTGGTTGTAGCCAAGCGCGTTCTGCATGTCCGACAGCACCGGGGTCGTCTTGACCTGGAGCTGGAAGACAGGGGCGCCGGCCGTGCTCAGGCCACTATAGGAGACCGCCTGGAAGCTGATCTTGGTGGTCGGGCTGCCCGCCTCGTTGAGCGGGTTGGCCTGCATGTGGCTCGCCACCGACGTGTAGTTCGGCGGGCTGCCTCCGATCGCCGACAGGGAGTTCGAGTAGGTCTGGTCCAGATCGATGGTGTCTAGCGTGACCCAAGGGCTCGTAGCGCCGGGGCTGTCATAGAGCTGGGCCTTGACCGTACCGGAGTTGCCCGGGTTACCGAAGGGGGCGCTGGTGACCGTGAAGACCGTCGCAGCGGTGCTCTCGACCAGCGTGGTGACTAGATCACCAGCCGCGTAGCCGGGGCTCGAGTAGTCGATGGTGCTCGAGTCGTCCGCTAGGTAGCCGGTAGCAAAGGCCGAGAAGCTCGTGGTCGCCGTGGCGAGGTTCGGAGCCTCGGACGCCGGGCTGAACTGGGCGTAGAGCACCATGTTCAGGGCCTCGAGCGCATCGGCGATGTTCATCGAGCTCAGGAGCGTCGAATAGCCGGTCAGCGTGCGGCCCAGGTTGAGCGCAGTGGCCTCGTGGGCATGACCACCAGCCAGCGCACCAGTGCCTGCCGTCGTCACGTCGTCGCTACCAGCGTACAGCGCGTCCAGGCGTTGCTTGTCCGTGGTGGAGAGCAGACCAGCGAGGCTGGTCGTGGCGTCCGGAATGGCGGTGCCGATCTCGACGGTGTTGGGGGCCGAGCCAGCCGAGACCGTGATGAAGGTCTGGCCTGCGTGGCTCGAGTCCTCGTCCGCCACCAGGGTCAGGTTGCCCGAGCCGTCGGGGTCGACGGTGTTGAGGGTCGTGATGCCGACCTGGGCAGCGATCTGGATCTTGTTGGAACCGGGAACCGGTGTCAGCGTGATCGTGCTGTCCGCCGCGTCCAGAGTCAGAACACCGTTGCTGTCGAAGTCGACCGAGCCGGAGGGGCTTCCAAGAGCCGCCGCCCGGAGCTGGGCGTTGAACTGAAGCTCAGCCGTGTAGGAGCCGGGGTTCAGGTTCCACGCCAACGCACCGCTGTTGACCGTGAGCTCCAGGTTGCCCGAGGAGTCAGGCTTGAGCGTCTGGCTGAGACTGAGAAGCGGGTTGGAAGCGCTCGTGAGGTTCAGCGCCGCCAGGACCTCAGCATCGGTCGAGCCGGTCTTGTTGGCGGTGCGGATCAGGCTGTCCGCGCCTAGGTTGGAAAGCAGCCGACGGCTTCCCGCAAGCACTCGGAAGGGAAGCTCAGGAACAGTACCGCGAGAGTTGGGAAGAAGTTGGACCCTGAGCTTCGCGCCACCGGACGAGAGAAAGCCGTCGGCGTCTGTCTGTCCACCGCCGCTGGGGTTGATCTCAGCCCCTGCGGTGGTTTGAGCCTCGACGATGCTGGCTTGGTTGCCGTACGCATCGACGTACTCGTTGAAGTTGGTCTTGTCCAGGACCGGGCTCGAGCCGGTGCGGTCGTAGCCGTCGATCAACTGGAAGGCCATGGCCCGCACATCGGCGGCCGTGGCCGTGGATTCACCCACCCAGTACCGGTCGTTGGTCGCCGGGCTCCCGGAGTAGGGATCCACCTCGGCAAGCGTGACGATGCCGACAGTCGCACCGGTCCAGCCAGCGTTGAGACCGAAGGCCAACCCGGTCACGTTTTGCGGGCTAGTAGCAAGCTCGAAGGGCGCCTTGAGGGCAGGACTCGCCGCCGAGGTGGGGCTGTAGTACGGGCTCGAGGTGGCGAAGGCCGTGGTGAGGGCGATGGCCTCGCTGCCCGCCACAAGGCTCGTCACGTCGTCCACACTGGCCGCAATCTCCAGGAACGGGCTGCCGGCGAAGTCAGCAGCGATCGTCAGGTAGTAGTTGCGGTTCGCATCCAGACCCGTGAAAGGGCTCTGAAGCGTGAGGGGGATGTCGTAGGCGTGCGCCGAGGTCCAGCTGGTTCGGGAGGCGTCGCTCGAGACCGTCGCAAGGCTCAGCGTACCGGAGGCCACCACCGCGGAGCCGTCGCCGAACGCAGCGTAGGACGAACCAGCGGGGATCTGGATGTTACCCGGGCTCGCCAGCGACAGGCCGACGGTCAGGTTACCCGGACTGGCGGGGCTGCTGAACCGGTTGAGGTACAGGGTGACGCTCGAGGGGCTCGCCTCAGCCGGAAGCGTGAAGCGCTGGCCCAGGGCGAAATAGCCCAGCGTGTTCTCAGGGCTACCGTAGACCGGACCCTCGTCCATACCGACGACGCGCACACCCAGGCCCTCGCCCAAGAGATCGTCGTCAGGCCCAAAACCCACCACCTCTTGCGGGCTCGTATTGATCTCGGTCGAGCTGTAGGCGCTGACCGTGATGATCTTGGGCTCGGCGAGGACCTTACCGCCGCCATCGAGCTCTTGGATCTTGTCCCAGACCGTCTGGCCGGGGCTCGCACCGGGGCTCGCGGGGCTGGCGGGAGTCTGGCCGTAGCAGATCTGGTCCGCGTAGTGAACGCAGACGTCCTCTTTGAATGTCCCCGCCGGCGTGATGCTGGTGAACTTCGGCCCTTGGGCGAAGTGTGCCGTGATCTGAGCGCGGGTGGCCACGCCGACATCCCAGATGGACAGCATGCGCTCCAGGCGCGGGTCCAGCATGAGCGCCGTGGCTCGGCGGTAGTTCGCCGGGCGCAGCGTCAGCGTCACCTCGAGGTCATGCGTAGCCGCTAGGCTGTCCGTGACGCGGAACGTGATCGTACGATCCCCTACCTCGGTACCTAGTAGCGCGCTGGCAGCCGCGGTGAGCTCTCCAGTGCTCGAATCCAGCGACATCCCGGTGAACAGGGTGCCCGACTGAACCGACCAGGTGTACGGAGCGGTCCCGCCCCGCGCCTGAAGGCGCACAGAGTACGCCTCGCCGGCGAAGGCCAGGGGAAGGAGTTCGGTGAGAATCCGGAGGTCAGCCATCCGTGGAGCTCAGCAACTGGTCAAGGAGGTCGGGGAGGGCCGCACCTACCAGGAGATAGGGGCGGGTGAGGCCTCGGACCCCAGCCGGCACGAACAGGGCGGGATAGCCAGGGATCTGCCCGGACTTCATTTCCTGCAAAGTCGGCTTACGAATAAGGATAGGAGCACCCAGGGCTTCTACGAGGCCCGCACACCCCTCAATCGCATCTGGGCAGAAACCGCAGTTGCTCTGGTAGTAGAGGGTTACAGCAGGACGGGCCATCAGATCTTGACGCAGTAGCGCACCGGGAAGCAGGGTGGGATCGACGTCATGTCCGAGCGCGTCTTGTGGGTGTGCTCGACGCCTAGAGCGTACACGGGCTTCTCACCGGGGTACTGATCCTGAGATCCGAACTCCACACCGTGGACCGCGGTCTGCTTCTCGAAGGGGATCGGCGTGTCGGTGTCGTGTGCGCTTGTCAAAGGGGCTTCCAGAGTATCTGCGGCCCCATCAGGGTGGTGATCATGGGTGTCCTGACCACCGGTGAAGGTGGCCTCGCCCCCGGCCGACATAAAGTTTGCCGGTCCCCCCGTGAGCAAGGCCATGCGTTCCGTGCTCCCAGGCAGGGTACGGTACCCCGCCGGGCAGGTCTCACCACTCCACAGGATCACCGTGCCCGAGGACACTGTGAGATCAGCCACGCTAGGGGTGTAGGCCGCCGTCGGGCCCGTATCCCCCAGGAAAACGGCGATTCCAGCGAATCCAACCGCGCTTCCAGGCCCTCCAGAGAGCTCGAAGCGGATCAGGACCTCCTTGGCAGTGCTCGGAATGGTCGCTGTGAAGAGCGGCCGGCGCCGGGCACCGAAGGTCTTGGACTGCTGCTGTAGATTGGAGACCACCTCGCCGTCAACGACCACCTGGGCGTCGACCAGCACGGATTGAGTGAAGCTGCGACCCGTGTACGTGACGCTCAGGATCTGTCCACGCAGCGGAGCGGTGTCCTCGAGCCGCTGATCCATGGTGATCGTGCCCGCGGACGTGAAGGAAACCCGCATCAGGTTGCCTCCGTCCTGCGAAGGGATCACCTGGTCGGTCTGGTCGTCGACAGGGGCGACCTCGAGAGCGCCATCGGTGCCGTAGATGTCCCAATGGCCCAGGATGTTCTCTCCACCAGCCTCCGCAGGGACCGAGAACGAGGCACTCACGTCCTGGTAGAGCCGCTTGTCGATCAGATCCTGCCGCACGACCTCGGCATCCCCGCCCTTACGAAGCGCCAACGTGTCCTCCACGACGCCCAACCCCCCGGAGTAGGCCGTGAAGCCCCCGTTGCTCACCAGATTCAGCCGGCTACGGCTGCTGGCAGCGAGGTTGTGGTACGTGGGTACGTCTGGAGTCGCCATGACCTAGAGCTTCTGGCAGGCCGTGAATAGGCGGAACTTGGGCAGCGGGAACCGGAAGACGCTCTGGAACCCATGGTCGTGATCCTGCGCCACAGCCTGATAGGGCTCGGACGCCAGGGAACCGGTCTCGGAGATCCTGGGGATCAAATCGTCGGTAGCCGTGAGAGCGCCACCCACCCGGTGACTGTGTCCGCCTGCGCCGTAGTCCATCTTGTCCTCAGGATCATCGTAGCGCAGATAGCCCGTGGCCTCGACATGGATCTCAGTCTGACCGGTGGGGATGGATAGGTCGCCCTTGACCTCGAGCTCGAGGTTGTTGCTCAGCCGGCGTACCACCCAGTAGCGCGTCGAGTTGTAGAAGGTCTCCGAGATGGTCACAGCCTGCGGAGTGATGGCACCGGTCTCCGATGCCACAACCTGCTCCCCGTCGCCAAAGAGCTTGACCGGGCGGACCGTGATCGTGCCCTTGTCCCCGGACAACGCGTCCTCGTAACTGAGCTGCTGGTACTCGGCCGGGGTCAGCTGGATCTTGCGCCCGTCATACCGCTGGAAGGTGTAGTAGCGGTACACCGGGATACCCGTCTCGATCGTGATGTCGGTCAGACGTGCCGGGAACCATCCGAGGGCCAGGCCGGGGTTGTCTGAGCTCTCCCACTGGAGGAAGTAGACGTCGCCCACCTGCGGGTTCCAATCTGACGGCTGCGATCCGAAGTTCCGCATCGTGATCGTCGAGAACAGCCCTCCGCTCGACGTGCCGTTCCAGAACTGCCCAGAAAGCACCGCCCCACCATCGAAGGTGGCCGACTGGCCTGTGAGGCCCGGGCCGAGCGGCATGATGGTCTTATCCCCCTCCATCAGATCGTCTTCAGACACCGAGAAGGGGTACAGCACGTCCCCGAGCCCGTTACCAACCGGGTTGGCCGAGGGGTTGTAGGGGATGCCGCTGGCGAAGGCGCCCTCGGCCTCGACCAGAATCGACTCGACCTTGGTGACGAGGTAGCTACGCGCCTTGTCCTCGAAGGGCGCGCGGTAGTCGTCCGTCCCGAAGTCTGAGCCGCCCAAGGCCAGCACGTGACCCGTAGTCCACGAGGCGGCGCCTTGCAGCTGGACGGGCTCTGTCCAGTTGACCGGGGCCGAGTCCACAGCCGTGGAGCCGTAGCCCTCATCGAAGCGCACCTCGGTGACAAGACGACTCTGGAGCTCGGCCGGTGCCAGGGCCAGACCCTTCCCGCTATTCCACAGAGCCACACGCTCCGACTCGGTCATCTCCTGACTAGAGAGATCGAAGACGCGGAAGTTGTCGATGTGCTTGGCGGCCAGGGTGATCAGGTTCCCGGTCACCGGGTCGGTATAGGAGCTCGTCCCCAGCGCGCCATCTACCTCGGGGGTGTGGCCTAGCCGCAGCACGGCGCCCTTGGCCAGATCAGCCCCTGCCTGTACCACGCCGAAGTTGTGGCTCTCGATCAGCGTGCCGTAGGAGTCCTCCGTATCGCTGAAGGTGATGCGCACATCAGGGGTCACGCCCTGGCCCGGCTCGCCGACCGTACCGGAGTTGGGCGCGCTGAACTCCACGATGATGTGCATCCAGTCACCGGCGAATCCGCTAACCGGAAGGGCCGCCGTGGTCATGCGATAGACGTCTGTGCGGGCACCCAGGGAGCCGACCGTCTCGACACGCCACTCGAGCTTGCCCCCGTCCGTGCCAGACGTGACGTACAGAAGGCCCCAGCTGATCACATCATCGCCGACCTTCTTGGCCTGGCGGAAGATCCACGACAGGCGCTCATCGCCAGAAGTCGTGATGCTGCTCTGGGTCTGGAACCACAGCTCGACACCGAGTCGGCTGAATAGTGGCTCCTCGGGGCGATGCAGCTGCGCCCAGCCACCTACAGCGCGCATGGCCTTGCCGAGGGTCTCCGAAGAGAACAGCGGGTCGGTCTCGGTGATCGTCGAGTCCATGAGGAACTCAGGGACACGAACCGCCATGCCCGGCTGTACCACCTGCTGGCTCGGCGTGAACTTGACCTCCTGGAGAGAGTCCGGGATGCCTGGAATCGGCTTGCTGACCGAGAGAGCGAGCTCAGGGATCGGGATCACACCCCCGTCATCGTCATAGAGCGGGAACTCCCGACCCGTCCAGGTGATCTTGGTCCGATCACGGGCCGTGTCGTAGACGACGGTTGCGTCAGTGAGGGTCAGATCAGCGTCCGAGCCGATTCCCGCTACAGCGGCGTCGGGGAAGCTCTCCACTCGCTTGAAGCCCGGAGGGCAGGTACCGCCGCCGGCGTAGAGGACCACCGCCCCGGGCGGGATCACGTTCTCCAAGAGATCGACCCCGTGGCGCAGGGGATCGATCGAGACATCATCGGTGAGCGGGCCTGTGACAGGCAGGGCCGTGTCATCGAGCTTCTCGAGCCGCTGCGCCTGATCCCCGTGGGTCATGAAGACGTCCGAGACCAGAGCGCGCGCACCAGAGCCGTTCAGACCCTTGACGTTGAAGCCCCAGGTAGCCGTCACTGTGCTGTTCCAGCCGATGTTGAAGCCATCCACGCTAGGGAAGGCGCCGAACTCGTCGGTATCCCAGGCGACGTAGAGCTTCAGCAGAGCCGGATAGGTCTCGTCGGGGACCTCTAGCAGCGCTGCCTGCGCCGTGAAGCTAGGAACGAGCAGCAGCGGAATGATCCAGGAGAACTGCTCCTCGAGCTCGGACGTGTCGCCGAAGGGCGTGACCGTGAACTCCTTGTTGCCGGCCAGCCACTCAGCCGGAGGCAGGTTGTTCTCGTCGACCGGGATGTTGATCTGGAAGTGCGGCGTGTCCTCGATCGACTCCGGCGGATCGTTGAGGTTCGGAAGTTCCCCATCCAGGTCCGTGAAGAAGTACCAGTAGACCGAGTCAGGCAGCTTGCTGGTTGGAGTGGGGTAGCTGTCTTCGGAGCCGGCCGGGGGCAGGACCGAGAGGTCGATACGCCCCTCCAGCGGAGCCGAGGCCTCCCGGAAGTGACGTTCGAGCCGGCGTTGCCACGCCCCGTCGACCGTGTCCTCGTCGATTAGGAGGTTGACGATCTTGCGCTTGCCGCCGATGCGCGGGATCTCAGCGCCGACCGTGCCTGTGCCCACAAGAGTCCCCGTGCCCGAAAGAGTCCGGGCCACCATCGAGGTCTCGGCCGGGGCTGAGTAGCCGTCGTTGATCCGGCAGGTGTAGCCCAGGGTGAAGTCGTAGGCGTACAGCGGCATGGTGCGCCGCACCGTAGCGACCGACGTGGCGTAGATCGACCAGGCCTCCGGGGTCACGTCCTCCACGAACGGGGTGACCACGTAGTCGCCATAGTTAGCGAGTGGGATGAGCGTCACGACCGTCTGGTCGTCCGAGATCGCCACCTGAGTGATCACGCCCGAGCGCAGCACCGGCTCGGTCATGGTGAACACATCACCGACCGCCAAGCCAAGCTCCGGGGTGTACCCAGGCTGCTCGCGATCCAAGCCGCGCACCACGTCCTTGTCGACCGAGATCGTCACCACGGTGTACAGGCCCGACGCCTCCGCGGTGATGGCGGCCGTGACCACGCCGCTCGTCTCGTGGGTCATCAGAGCCTTGTACGAGCCTCCGCTCAGCGGATTGATCTCCAGGCCGTGGTAGGTGTACTCGTGGTAGTTGGACGGGTCATAGTCCGACGCCACACCGGTTCCATTCCGGTTCTCCAGGAAGGAGCCCACACGGTACAGGCCGCTCGACTCCGGGCGCCGGGTATCCGTGAGAGGCAGGACCGAACCCGCCTCGATGTTCACACGCGTCCCATCCGGCTCCAGGTGCACGAACGGGTGCTGGAAGATATCGGAGTAGGTCGGGATCTCCGCAGCGTCCGGCTCAGCGAGGACGACCCCATCCATCGCCGTCAGCTCCGGCACGACCTGGAGCAGCGCTCGATCATCCGTAAAAGGAATGAGGCGCAGGCCGCTCACCAGCCGCTGGCTGGGATAGGTGAATAGATCCGGGCGATCCACCCACTGATGCGCCCCGGGCGTCACCGAGTCTGGATAGCTCGTGTCCTGGGCCTGGAAGACCTCCAGAGCATACTCAGGAGCATTGGAGCCCAGCGTCTGGCCTCCGGAGCTGCGCTTGTGGCGTAGATAGCTCCCCCACCAGTGCGCGACTCCTTGCGAGAAGGAGCCGTTACGCAGGAGGTTCAGCGCGTTGCGCTGGTTGAGGGTGTTCACTTCCATCAGATGCGCCGGCAAAGGAGGTAGCCGCGGCTCACCGGCCGCGTACCTGCCGTCTCAATCGTGTGATCATGCTCCGGGACGCCCTGAGACCCGCCGGGCTCGTCCGTCGCCGGATTGGATTTGGAGGTGTCGACGAGAGTCCCATCAACCACCTTGCTGTCGGGACCGGAGAACTCGAGCGCATCCGTGGTGCCCGGAGTGATCTCGACAGCATCCACAGTATGCGAGGTCGTTCCCACTAGCTCCGTGCCCTCGCGCGGGTAGTTACCCTTGCGTGCCAGGATGTTGGGCTCATCAGCCACCCACTCAGGCAGAGGCTCAAGACCATCCTCGCCGATCTCCTCGAAGCCAGGAGGGCACACAGACCCCATGGTGAGGATGATCGCCCCCTTGGGGATGGCCGAGAGGAGCGGGTCGCCGGTGTACGGAAGGTAGCGGTAGTGCCCCTGAGCCAACATGACGTTGCCGATCTCTACCACAGCCAGACCGGAGGACGTTGTGCGCTCTAGTTGGAGCCCGACACCGCCCAGGGCGTAGTCGACCGAGAACTGGATGGTGATCCGGCGCCAGATGGCACTAGCTCCCAGTGTCACGGAAGTCTGGCCAGTGGGGTAGGTCGGCGTCTGCACCGCTCCGACGAGGTCCCAAGCAGCTGGATCGATCGACACGGTGCCTTGGTAGGCCCGAACATCGAAGGAGAGCGTGTAATCCCCCTTGGGGAGGGCGTGGACCTCGGTAGAAAAGTGGCCCTGCGGCAGCGCCGGCTTCAACGACGGCGCTAGCGGGACCGGGAAATCCTGGACGTGGACCGAGGCGTCCCGGGTCGTGTCCTGATAGAGCTTGGAGGGCTCGCCCGTGACAAGCTCCACACGAAACCGGCTAGCCGGGGCCGGTCCAGGATCCTCCTGAAGGACCTCGAAGGTGTTTACCACGACCGCATCTTGAAGCGCCTCGTGGATCAGGGCGTCGAATGACCAGAAATGGGGCTTCTGCGCACCGCTGTCCAGGGCCTCGACCATCTCGAGGCTCCCGTTACGCAGGAGGTTGACCGCCTGGTGGGTGGTGGCGAAGCGCTGGCTCATGCCGTGGTCTTGATGAACTTGTGGTAGCGGCTAACAGCCCCACGCACCGTGGGGCGCGCGTTCATAACCCGATGCGTGTTGGTCACGTACCAAACCTTACCGTCGGGCATGACAGCCTTCCAGACAGCAGGACTGGGCACCTGCTTGCCGTTCTTCCACGCGCGGTGCCAGACGGCCTTGTTGTCCATGACGTAGGCGCGCTCGCCAGGCGTCAAGGCAACTCGATGTTTATCGAGGACCTTGTACTCAGGAGCACGCGGCGCACGGCCGGCCTCCTTCTCGAGTCCATCGAGTAGGCCAGCTAGCAGGTGCTCAATCACGACGCGCCCCCGGACGCCATCAAGTACACGATGTTGATCCCCACCCCTAGTAGGGCCGCAGCACTCGTCAAGATGGCGATTCGGATGCTGCGGGCGTAGGCCCGGGCCTCCGCGTCCTTGGTGAGGCGCTCCTCAGCCTCCAGCTGCTCCCTGGCTAGCGCCTTGGCCACAAGCTCGGCCAACTCACGCTCCGCCACAAGCATCCGCGTCGACAAGGCCTCACGACCATTGCCTGTGTGGATGTACTGATGGGTGTCATGCACCTGCTGGCGCACACGCTCAAGCTCCGCCTTCATAGCTCGGAAGTCCGAACCACGCTCGGCGATGGCCACGGTATTTGCGTCTACCTTGGCTGCGAGCCCCTCTACAGCTTTGATCAGCGTATCCACTTGTTGTCTTGAGGCCGGTTCGTTAGTCATGATCCTGGTGCGGCTTAGTGGACGGCTGAGACGTGCTCGGCTCTTCGACGGAGGGAGCACTCGAGGGCTGGATCAGCCGATCCAACGCCTCGTTATGGCGCTGCCGGGTAGACTCTAGGCGCTGCTCCCACAAAAGCGCCTCAGAACGCCACCGGCGGGCCTCTTCCCGCAGTCGATCGAGCTCCACCTGGTCTGCGGTGCGCTCGATAATCTGCGAGACATAGAACAGCGGATGATCACTCAGGTTACGGATCAGGCTGACGGACAGCATGATGTAGATCACGTGAGCGTCCTTGCGGATGTACCTCTTGGCCAGGTGATACTTCCGAATATGACCGTCCTGGAGCTTTTGCATCAGCTTCAGGTCTTTGTCGAGATCGTCCGGATGCGTGACGTCTTGGAACGTCATCCCGGACACGAGCTCCTCTCGCGTGTACCCAAGCATGTCGATAAGGGCATCGTTCACGCGTACCCAGCTCCCGTCGATGTCGACGACCGCCATGCCGTGTGCCGCGTTGTTGAAAGCGGCCTCGAAGGCCACGGCCTTCTCACGCATCACCTTGTTCTTGTGACCGTCATGCGGGCAGGCCGACGAGGGGAATATGCACCTTGGAGCCTGCCGTAGTTTCTTGTTCTGAAAAACAGCATAGATGAAAGCAGCCGTCATCAAGAACAGGCTGACTCCAAGAGGGGCGATGACGTCGCACATGACTTACCGGGGCACGATGGCAGTGGTTCCAGAATCATCGATTCGGAACAACCAGCGGCTCCCGTTAGGCGTTCGGAAGATCACGCCGTCACCAGCACCCTCGAGCTCGATAGCCTCGTTGTTGCCTTGATTCTGGACCGTGATCTTCTCTTTGTTGGTAGCCGGGATGGCCGTGTGCGGAATCAGCGCAAGGATGATGCGCGAGTCGAGGATGTTGTGAACCCGCACGGTGGTCGAGTCGATCTCCTCGTAGTAGGGATCCCAAGCATTGGCTGCGGGGTCCGTGTCGATCAGCTCCTTGGAGGGGAGCGTCACAAAGCCTGCGACCGGTTGGGTGGCCGTAGGCGTGGTCTTGAGCTGCACGATCAGCTGCTTGGCACCAACCAAGTAGTTGAAGTCCAGCGTGAAGTCGTAGGTGTAGAGGGTGTTGCCATACCCGTCCGTAACCGAGTCAACATCGGTGACCAGCACGCCGTAGCTGTGGTCGACCGAGCTCCCAGTGTCCTCAGTGGCACGGAAAAGTTGGCTGAGGCCCGCGTTGGAGCCTAGGAAGTTCGAGCTGTCACCCTCCGTGGTGATCTTCTCGAAGACGCCGCTTAGTACGACAGTACCGCTGCGAACTGGCTGAACCTGGCTCATAGGACGCTGGACTCGAACTTGACGAAGCTCTCCCAATCAGCGTCCACAGTGGACACGCCCGAAGAGCTCGAGGTTGCGGTGATGAGCAGACCGTGACGATCCGCCGAGTAGATGAGGTCGCCGACGTTGGTCGAGCGGTTGGCGCTACTCACAGGCACCGTGCGCCCCACCAGGGTGCCGAGGCTCTCGGCTTTGGTGGCCCCGAACTGGGTCGCGGCGCCTACCTGGACGTTCTCGGTGACGTTCTGCGCCGTGTAGATGCGCCCACGCTCGTAGTACTGGCGCAGGACGTCAGGGGCATCGACCACCTTGAGCATCGGGAGGCTCGAGAACTCACCAGCCGCCGTGCGCACATCCCAGAGCCTATGCGTGACCTCGGCCGTGCTGGCGATCATGAGCACGTAGACGCTGATCTGGTCCACGTCGGGGCCGATGGCAGAGCTGGAGCGCACGTAGATCTCGCCGCTGGTTGTCTTGGCGTAGGTCTCGTCCTTCTCCTTGAGCGTCAGGCCGCTGGAGGTGCGCCGGTACATGGCGAGCCCCACAGCAAGGGACTGGGGCGTCGTGGTCTCGAAGGCCGCGGCTAGGGTCAGGTACTGCCCCTGCATCTCCGCGCCCACCGGGATCCGGTACTCCATGACGTTGACCGCGCCAGCCTCGTCAGCGGCCGAGGTCGTGATCTCGATCGCCGTAGCAGCGGTGTTATCGCCCTGGTCCCGAATGATGCGCTTGACCACCTCACCGGCCACAGGGGTCGGGAACTTGGTCATCTGCCAGCCGTCGGCCACCAGCGGATAGTCGTCTTCGGAGCTGAGCGCGAAGCTCTGCTCATCCTGGCTGGTCAGGTCAGGCTCGGTCCCGTCGGACAGCGGCCGGCTCCAGTAGTAGAAGCTGCCGTTGGCCACCAGGTTGTTGACCGAGTAGGGGAAAGCCAGGAGACCTAGGTCACCCAGGGTCGTCGCGTTGACAGCGCCACCACTCAAGTTGATCAGGGCGCCGTAGCTGAAGATCTTGGCCTCGCCCGAGCTGAACCCCGAGACGGGGATCAGGAACTTGATGTAGAGCTTGGTCGCGCCGTTGAACGGGATGCGGACGATCTCGCCGGGGCTGTGCCGCGTAGTGCTGAACCCGCTCGTAGCCGAGCTCGTGCTGTAGCGGAACTCGAGGTTCTCGAAGCCGGCCTCCACGGCAAGCATGAAGTGCTCGATCTTGGAGATCGCAGTGCCGGAGAGCAGGTTCGTGGTGACGATAGCCACCTCTTCGGACGGCACCGACGTCGTTCCTGACCACGTGACGGTCAGGCTGGTGTCGCTGCTATCAATCTCAGCCGTGAGGTCACTAGCATCTTCAGTTGTGGCTAGCTCCACGGAGTCGAGATCAAGCAGCGAGTCGTCCGTGAACGTGTCGACCCGCAGGTACCGGAAGACGGAGTTGGCCAGAAGGTCCCGGTAGTTGTAGCCCTCCTGGTCCTGGGCCAGTTGACGGCTGAACGAGAAGCGAATGTCCACCAGCTCTTGGAGCTGGATCTGGCCACCGATCTTCTGCGCCCGCACCTGAGCCACAGGCAGGCTGCTGTTGGTGAGGTCAGGCAGAGCCGCTTGGGTGGCCGCCGAGCCGATGACCTCCACATCGCCTTGATCATCGACGCCGAACGTGTACCAGTACTCCTGGAGGTTATCGAGGGTGTCCGGGTCGATGACGTCGCTGTAGCCGCCCAGGAACTGGATGACCCGGGTGCCGTCCACGTTGGGCATCACACCCTGATGGACGAAGAGCCGGCGCGCGTCGTTGGGATCGATCTCCGGCTTGAGGCCCGACAGCTCCGAAGGAGCCTCTGCCCACGCCGCCTTGGGGACGTGGATGATGTCGGTGTTCTCGATCTTCGCCTGGATGGCCCCGCCAGTGCTCTTCTGGGGACGGACCGTGATCCAAGCCAGGGCCACCTGATAGTCACTCTCCACCGTGGGGCGCACGGGGTCAGCGCTCAGGTTCGTCTGGTTCTTGCCCTTGATGAGCTTGTAGGTCTGCGTCTGCGTCGTGTCCGTCGTGTACTGGTACTCAGCCACGAGCAGATCGATGCGGGTCAGGCTCGGATCGGCCGAATCGACCTGGACCGCGGCAAAGACCGTAGCGCTCTCCTCAACGCGCACACCTTCGGAGGTAACAAGGACGCTCGCGTCATCGTCTCCGGTCGTGAGGTCGATCAGGTTCTGTTGGCCCGAGTTGGCGCGCGCTCTGTAGCCCTCATAGACCCCGGGCTGCACCACGCCATCGAAGCGCGTGTTCTGGAGCCTCGACGTGTCGAGCGCGTGATAGGCAGTGGAGATCGACTGGGACATTAGCTCAGGGTGAAGGTCATGGTCCACCGGACCACGAGGTACTCGAGGCTGCTCTTGACGTACTTCTTGGCGCGGGACTCGCCGGCGTCAGGATCAGTGACCACGTGGGCGATCAGCGTGTTGTTCGCCGTCTCCAGCCCCAGCTCATTGAGGCTTGTGGTGTTGGCCTCGTGGGGCCGCGCGATGGTCACGTAGTCCCAGCTCGTGTCGTCAGAGTCGTCTGGGGTGATTTGAAGGATAGGAAGACGGGCGACGACTTCTCGGACCTCCGTATCGGTGACCGCAGGGGCAACGCGAGATCCGAAGTCCTGTTTCGAGACCTGTTCAAGGTCGCCACCCGCTCCCAGAACGATGTACGCCGGGGCGTAGTCAGTGAACTGACGCTGAAGAAGGCCCAGAAGGGCCGTCTGAGCGGTATCCACCACGAGGTTGGGTCGGTCAAGGACGAGGTCCAGGTCCTCCCAACCGTCCAGCGTTGGCCGCTCGGTGCTCTTGTAGAGCCGCAACCGACCAGTCATGGCCGATTGAATGCTGGAGGAGGCGTCCATCAGACTGTCTCTACTCCGTGAGCGATGGCCGCGCTCTCTAGATGTGTGAACGGGTACTCCGAGCCCACGTACACTAGCCCATCCGCCTGCTGGACTAGGTAGCCGATCCCCACATACGTCGGCGCAGGGATGGCAAAGAAGTACGGCCCACTCTTGATGCTCATATCCCACCCATTTGCCGAAAAAGCAGCCTCAGCGGCGTCTATAACGTCATCGAGCATGGAGGGCGGGACAGCGCTCTTAGGGATCATCCCGAACCAGTTCTCAATGGCCGGGATTTTGTACCAGTAGATGTCCATGTCACTGACCGTCTTCAAGGACCACCGAGCCGGCCCGCAAGGCAAGCACGAAGAGGAAGATCTTGCCGGTCTTGGCGAACTCGCCGCTTGTGGGGTAGATGGGGTTGGTCCAGGCGTCAGAGCCGTCGCCGTCCGAGTCGTTGATGGCCTGAATGGCCGCATCTGAGGCGTGCGCAGCACCGAGAGTGCCGACCTCGAGCTCGAAGGTGTTCTTGCCAGTCACAAGGGCGCGGCATCCCAGCGTCCCCAGGGAGCCAGCGTAGCTCACGACGTTCCAGCCACTATCCACGCTGCGGTTCTCGTAACCCGCCTTGATGTTGGGTGGTTGCCACATGGCCGTGACCGAGAGGATCTTGGCCACGGTCGCGGTGGGCTGACCGGAAGCCGCGGCAGTCACCGTGTAGGGAATAACCGTGCCGAGCTTGTCCGTGGTGAGGTCCAGGGTGATCTGCTGGAAGATGAACCCCGACTCCACGAGGGGGTGGATGTGGTCCTCACGCGCGCTCCTGTCACTCGTGCCTTTCAGCGCAGAGGCCGGGGCGTGGTTGACGGCGAGCTTGGTTGTGCCACCAGAGTCCTTGGTGGTGATCGACTCGTGCAGCTTGAGGTCGAGGGTGACCGTCTTGGAGTCGATGTCCGAGCCGTCGACCGAGTTGTCGCCGGTCGTCAGGACCTGGATGTAGGGCGCCGAGTCCGCAGGGAGCACGGACTGCACAGCGTCTAGCAAAGCGGTGAGACCACCCTCCGGGAGTAGACCAGCGGTGCTACCACCCGAAGCTCCGCCACTCAAGGCGCTCACAGGGAGGGGATCAGCGCCATCCGGAAGGTGGGTCTCACCATGGTCTGCGACCGGGACCGTCGTACCACCCGGCAGGGTGTACACGTCGGTCGTGTTCTTCGACACCGTAATGGCACCCGTAGCCACGGTAAAGCGGAGGGTGCCCACACGGACCCAGCCGCTGTCGTCAGCCGCCAGAGTAGGCTCCGGCACGCTGGACACAAGATCGGAGACCGTTGTCAGGACCACTCGGGAGGCGTCCGAGACGAAGATCTCATGGTTGAGGTCTTGCTGGATGACCTGAGCGGTATCGGGGTCGATCGAGAGGAAGTTCCGCAGAGCCTGAGTGCCTTCCGTCCCCGCCACGAGGAAGACGCCGATCTGCATGTCTGTCGTGCCGGCCGCCACGCTGATCTCGGTCTCGGGCTGCTGAAGCACCACACCACCCACCGCATAGTACTGCGCCTGGACGGTGACCGTGATCGTACCGGTTCCCGAGTCATACGTACCGGACGGCGGTACGTTGTCGAACAGCACCTTACCGCTGGAGCCGCTGGTAAGGGCCTGGATCACGGTACCCAGCGCATCCTCCGTCAGGTCATGGATGGAGTCCATGTCCGACGTGAGCGGCTTCAGGCCATCGGCGAATCGGAGCTTCTTCACTGGGTCGTTCTCAGGAGTGTGGCACTGGCTACCAGTGTCAGAGACTGGTGCCTACCGGGGGTTAGTGTAAGGGAAGCCGTACTCAGAGGTTAGGTGCTCGGGCTCGTTAGCTGACTCACAAGTTCCGCCGGAGCGTCTTGGCCATAGCGTTTGACCACCGCGGCGGAGATCAGCTCGTTGTTGCCGCCCAGGATCTGCCAGATAGCGGCGTTCTTGGTGATGAGCTTCGTCGCCTTGCCCGTGGCCTTGGCTTGGGGGCTGTCCCAGACGTAGGCCACTTCGTCGAACTGGATCGCCTGGTTGCCCGTCTGGTGAATGATGTTGTCCTGGAGGGTCAGGATGCGCACGTCACTGACGAGCAGCGCCGGCGCCGAGCTGTAGGTACCGCCTTTGTAGATCGAGCCGTAGGGGTTGAGGCTGGGCAGGGGCTGCGACCAGGTAACCTCGGCGTCGCTCGTGGCGTTCGGGTGGTTAGCTTCGAAGAGGCACCCCGTGATCGTGAGCGTGCCCGTCTGATGGAAGCTCGCGTAGGTGGGGCTACCCATCCCGTAGGTCGCGTCCGTACCCGTGAAGACGGGCTCGCGAATACCGGCCGCTTCCTGGCCCAGAGTCAGGCCCAGGTCCTGCACGCCCCCGTAGGAGAACATCGGGGCGCCGTAGAGCAGGTTGGTGTAGTGGGGAGGTGTCGGAACCGGGACACCACCGTAGTCCCCAAGCACGCCCGAAAGACCCAGCACGTCGTACTTGTTGGTCAGGTGGGTGAGGTACTCGTCGTTGGTGAACACCGAACTACCGTCGGCCTTACGCAAGAACGGATGCCACCGGCGCAGGCCGTCGAACTGATAGCCCATGCCCGTCAGGCAGAAGCTATGGTCCGAGTAGCCCGGGAACCAGCCGCCCCAGACCGTCAACATGGTGCCGAACATGCCGTTGCCGCTGATGTAGCGGTGAGCGGCAAGCTGGTCGTCGAAGCCCTGCCGGATGGAGCAGTTCTCCATCGTGATCTGCCCGTCGGGGCCGTGGCCCACGATGGTGTAGGACCCGCCACCGTCGTTCAGCGCCGTCTCGGATGCCTGCACGTTGCGGTAGATGACCTGACCCTGACCTGGGCCGCCCGTGTCCCCGCCCGTGCCGACAAGGACCGGGTCGTAGGGGTTCTCGATGCGTCGATCGGCCTTCTGGATGGCCGTCCGACCCACGCGAGTGATGATCGTGTTGCTGAAGCGCGTGTCGCCGACCGTGTTGTGGAGGTAGACGCCATGCTCGACGCCCACGTTCATGATCACACCGCCGTCGAAAATCCAGTCGCTCGTGTAGAAGGGCGCGAGACCCCACTTGGGCTGGACGTCGAAGGTCGGGTAGCCGATGTACTCGAGCCCAGGCGTGTGCTCGGGCTTGGGCCAGATGTTCTCGTAACCCGGGCGGTAGTTGGGGTGCCCAGGCGAGCCCGGCCAGCCGGCCCAGAAGGGCAGGCCGATAGCCGTCTTGACCTTGGCGTTGACCGGTGCACCACTCTCCATGCCCTGGATCGTGTCCGAGGGCGCCAGAGTGAGCGCGAACTCGTTGAGGTTCGGGCCTAGCCACTCCTTGTCCGTCAGACGCGCGCCCCACGGATAGACCGAGAAGGGCACAGGGATCGAGCCCGGGCTCTCACCGCGCTGGGCCCCCGGAGGCCACACGCCGATCTGGTAAGTAGTAGATTGGCTGTCTAGCCCCGTGCCCGTGCCGAACGGCGTGAGGGTGAGGGTGAGGATCGCGTAGTTGGAGGCCGAGTTCTGATCCAGGAACGCCTGGAAGGACTCGGGGTTGATGCTCGTGATGTAGGGGTGCAGGTCCCGGATGTGGCAGACCCCGCCGCGCATGATGTGCGTGATCTCGTTCGAGGAGAGGAAGGGCGTGCCGATGGCGGTGCCCTCCACGGTCTCGAAGCTGTCGATCAGAACCTGGACCGTACCGTCCACCTCCATCGAGAGGGCGCCCGAGCTCGTGCGCGCCTCCAGCAGCAGGCTGAACGGGCCCATGAAGCCGATGTTCTGCCCTGCGGCCCAGGTGATGTTGGAGAACCACAGCATCTCCTGATCAGGCAGGTCATAGACCACCTCCAGGCTCGTCGGGCTGTCGCTCATCCCGTGGTTCGTGACCTGGATAATGCTGTTCCGAGTCAGATCTTTATCCGGGTCCTCCGGGTCGGGGACCGGGTTGCCCCACTCGTCCTTGACCGTGGTCTTGAGGACGTAGCAGCCACGGCCCGTGAAGGCCATGAAAGCGGCGCCGATGCCCTGCTCGAGGGGCACGTTGACCGTACCGCCCGCGGTGAGCAGCGTGCTGGGCGACAGGGTCTCGTCATCCTTGCGGTCGTAGAACTGGATCGTACCCCCGGCCCCGGGCACAGCATCAAACGTACTGCTGGACTGCCAGGTCACGTCCATGCTGTAGCTCAGGGACGGAGGGCTGGCGTACTGGTTGGGGCTCGTGATGGGATCGAAGGGCGCCGAGGCGATGAAGTCGCTAGTCGTCAGGGCCGCATCAGACGAGAAGACGCTCAGGAGACCCAGATCGGTCTGGATCAGGCCGCCGGCCGTGCTAGCCACGCCCACGCGGTAGAGCGTGTCCGCATCGTTGCCGAACACGCCCACGTGGGTGGCCGTGATCTGGCCCGCAGGCACCGAGGTCAGCGAAGCGAAGCCCGACGTGATGCCGTTGGAGCTGGTCAGGCGCTTGCCGAAGCGAGCCCGGTGCAGGTCATCGAGGTCCCAGGACTTGGGGCTGATCTCGACGCCCGTGGTGTCGTACTGGGTGATCGAGGCTGTGTCAGGGCCCGGGCCCACGATCCAGCGATCCGAATCCAGGCGGTACACCCGGTGGTCGTAGCGGCCCAGGACCTTCGGCCGGTACATGTGCCAGCCCAGCCACGGGATGGTGGGGTCGTTGGCGCCGTAGATCTTGTTGTCGGCGATCAGCATCCCGCCCCGGCTACCCAGGAACAGGATCGGGTCGTACCAGTGCCAATGACTGCTCTCGAGCGACCGGTCGTGGAAGATCACGTCCTCGCTACCGAAGTCAGGGAAACGGGCCACGAGCACGTACGGCTCAGGATCACCCACCATGTCCGGCTCAGGGGCACGAGCCGCGGACCACTTGGCCGCTCGGATGATGAGCGGGTGGTCGGAATCAGGCGCGTGCGGGACCGCCACGTTGCGGTTCTTGTCGCTCTTGAAGACGTCGTCACCGGTGGCCATCGCCTTGTAGGCACCGGCTCGGACCTCGACGACCTCGATAGCGCCCACCGATCCGTCGTAGGCGTGGATAGGAGTGCCTGCCGTAGCGAGGCCAGTCTGCTCCAAGGCCCGGTGCAGGGACACACCTTCCTCGGTAGTGATCACAGGACCCTGCGTGGGCAGCACCCGCTGGTACGCCGAGGGGCTCAGGACGATGATCGTGGGGCTCAGGTCCTCCTCAGTGAGGCCAGAGCCAGGCGCGCCGTTGATGGTGAAGGGGATCGTGCTCGAGTCACCACCGCCTTGGGCCGTGTTGACCTTCACACCCACCACCTGGGGCACCAGGAAGTCCGCCGCGGTCAGCGTAGTACGTAGCTCACCTGGGCTCACATAGGTCGTGGTCCGCTGGAGACCGTTCCAGTAGATGCTGGAGTCACCGCTCACGAAGTTCGAGCCCAGCGCCCGTAGCGTCAGGGTCTGCGCACCCTGGTCGATGTTGTCCGGGTCGATGCTAGTGAGCGTCGGGACCGGGTTCAGGACGCTCAGGTTGAGCGCCAACGGCGTCTGGGCGATGACCGCGGGGCTCTCGTGGACCAGGTTGAGCGTGTAAGTGCCTGCGGTATCAAAGGTTAGGTTCGGGAAGAACACGTAACCGGGGATCGAGGCGCCCAGGGACTGGGTCAGGGTGCCGCCGATGCTCGAACCCGCCGGCTGGGCGCTCGGGCTGACCGTCACGGCGCCCGTAGCGTCCACATCCAGCGCCAGAGACAGCGTGGAGTCCGCCGCATAACCGCCAATCAGCGTGTTCTCACCCACGCGCGGGGTGATGGGCAGGCTAGGCGGGGCCGTGAACAGCAGCAAGTCGGCCACGGGGCTCGGGACAACCGGGCTCGGTACGCCGGGGCTGCCGATCGTAAGCGGGAGCTCACCCGTAGAGCCGCCACCAGGCCCGGGGTTGTGGACCGAGAGCGTCAGCGTGTTCGGGTAGCTGTCCAGGATCTCCTGGGGAGGCGTGAACTGCACCTCACCCGGGCTCACGTAGGTCAGCGTCGACGGATAGGGGCTCGGAGTACCGCCCCAGTTCGAGTAGACCACGAACGAGGTGTCCAGGAAGTCCGTACCGTACAGCGTGAGAGGCACCTGGGCCGGGCTGATGGCCCAAGCCGTGGGGTTCGAGGCGTACGGAGCGGGGTTGTTGACCTGGATGGCTGCCTGGCCTGGCGCTAGGCCGCCCGAGTCGACCTGGAGGAACCAGGTACCGCCCGGGGAGACCTCGAGACCACTGAACGTGACCTCACCGGAGGCGAACGTACCCGTAGTGGTGCCCGTGAGCGTGCCACCAGGCGTCAGGAGGGTCAGATAGGCCTGCCGATCGAAGTTCGGGTCGATCAACCCGCCCGGACCAAAGGCCTGAGCGGTCACCGAGAAGGTGTCGCCGAGCGTCAGAGGGTCCGGGAGGCTTGTGAACTCGATGTAGGTGGCCGATTCGGGCCCCGTAACGATGGGCTCAATGCCTTCCAGCTCATAGGCGAGCTGGTTGAACCCCCCGACGACCTCTGTGAGCGTACCGGACACGATGTAGCGCTCCGTGCGCCAGATGCTGTCAGCCGCGCCGGGGTAATCACCCAGGAACTCCTGATCGTTGAGCACCGAATACGACGTGCTGCCCGGGCTGCTCTTGGAAACAGCCGACGCAGGGGCCGGGAGCACCTGGGACTGGAACCAGCCCGTATCCGTGTTCGGCCGGCGGTGGAACACGCCCACAGCCTTGTCCTGGGCCGCGTTGGTGTAGATCGCACCACCCACCCAGTTGGTCTGGTAGTTCACGTCGCCGTTGAACACGGCGGGGAGCGGCACGGAGTCGACCCCAGGCTGGTAGAGCCAGGCCACGTTGAGCTCCGGGACCAGGCTCATGGTGAACTGGCTGTACCAGGAGCCGTCCTTGGTGCTCTGATCCCGATCGAAGATGGCGTCGACGCGGATCACGTTGGGGTTGGCGTTGAAGCCGACCTCCATGAGCTTGTCCAGGCGGGTGGCGCTCGAGTCGTAGAGCGTCCCGTCGTAGGTCATCGTGCCCTGGATGTTGCCGAGGTAGCTCGCCGTGCGGATCGCCGTGTCCCCGGACTCCTTGGAGATGAAGTCGGAGTTGGACGGCTGAGCCACGGGGCGGCTGATCTTGCCGGCCTCGCTCACAGTACGCTCGAAGCCCCTGCCCAGGTAGCGGCAGGACCACTGGGTCAGCTGGCCCTTGAGGGTGTTGACCAGCAGCGGGCTACCATCGAGCTCCAGCTGGGTCACAGCACCACCACTACCCGCGGCGCAGGTGAGGGTCAGGCGGCTACCGGTGATGCTCAGGGGCGAGGCAAGGGCCGTGGTGGGGCTCTGGGAGCCTAGGTTGCCCTCCTGGTCCACCGAGATAGCCGAGCCTGGCGCCTGGGGGTTAGCCAGGGTGATGATCCAGCCTTCGAGGTCCTTGTAGTGCAGCCAGCGGGTCTGGTTCGTGTAGACCACGTCCTTGAAGCCGAAGACCCCGGGGATCAGGAGAGGCTGGCCGCCAGCATCGATAGCGGCGGTCTGCGAGTCAGGCGAGTCGCTAAGCAGACTCGGGGGCGTACCGAGCAGCGTGGTCGTGAGCTTGCCCTGGTCGACGTAGTAGCCGCCCAGCTTGATCTCGTAGGTGTCGCCGAAGAGGCGGTAGCGGGTCTGAAGGTACCCGGCCACCCGCCAGTCCTGGTTCTCGTCGCCCAGCGTGGCCGTCTGGCGGCTAGCGTTGTACCCATTACCGCTCAGATCGATGACCGTAGCCGGATCATGCTCCTGGCCCACGTACCAGGCGGTGATCCCGGCCGGTGCGATGGGGCTACCAGCGTCCGTGACCCCGATCGAGGGCATCACAGGGGAGCCGGCGTTGTACAGGGTCGTGATCTCGGGGCTCGAGAGCTCGGTACCCAGGTACAGGCGGTACTCGTCCAGGTAGCCCTTGAAGCTGGGGCTCTGGGTGGGGGTCGACTGGGTCGTGCCACCCAGCGTGAGGCTGAATGTGGCACTGGGAGCCAGTGTCAGAGACGCGGCGCCCGTGGGGCTGCTCGTGGCGATCAGCGTCCCATCCAGGTACAGGTCGGTGTACCAGTAGCTGGCCGCACCCTCTCGGTACACGCCCACCAGATCCAGCCAGCGGTCGTAGTAGTTGGTGGGGCTACCCAGTGCCTTGGTCTCACTGCTGTGGACTTGGAAGAAGGGCGCCAGGGTCAGGCCAGGGCTCTGGACCTCGAAGCCGAAGGGCAGCATGGGGCTCGCTTGGCCCACATAGACCGTGCCTGCCTCGCTGTAGCTACCACTGGGGACGTAGACCAGGGCCCGCATGGTGAGCGGGCTGCCCTCGTTGTGGGTGAAGGGGCCGGAGTTGAGCCGGCGCACACCCGAGCTGAAATCGAGCGCCCACCCCGGAGCGGGACTGAAGCCGCTGTCAACCAACCACTCATCCGGGGACCCGCGGCGGAGGACCTGGCCCTCCAGGCCTTTGGATCCGTACACACTGGCCCACACGCCAAGATGGCTGGCCTGGCCTACGGGAGCCACGGCGTAGAAGCCACCCACCACAGGACTTGCCGGCGGCTCTTTGAGCTGGGACTCGAGGCGAGGACCGAAGCGGTGCTGCCAGGGGCGGTAGAGGTAGTTGAGCTCCGGGGTGAGCAGTGCGGTCGACCCCGTGCCCATCCAGCTCTCCTCCAGGAAGAGCGAGTCGGCCAGGGTCTCGGTGATGTCGGGGCTGCCTCCGATGAGCGAGCCAGTCATCTCCAGGCTGAGGGTCGGGAAGCCCTCGGTGTAGACCAGGGCGCGCGTCTCAGCAGGCCGGATGCGGTCGATGACGACCTTGAGGTCCTCCAGGGTCTCCCGGTCCGTCATCCGATCCCACGCTAGCTCCATGGCGAAGACGTGGGTGGACAGGAGAGCGCTGAGCTCCTCGTTGAGGATCTGGACCGTCTCACCAGGGACCAGGGCCACGCTCTCATCGAGCGCCTGGTCCAGGGATAGGTAGGTGTCTAGCTGGCGGGTGCGCCGGCTCCAGATGGTGTAGGCCGAGGGCACAGGGTCCAGCACCCCACCGCCGAAGCCTAGCTCACCGTAAGTCTCATCGCCGTAGCCGGTGACCTCACTGGTAGCGTCGAAGCTCACCCGGATGGTGTGATCCCCGAGGACCTCCTGCACCGTGGTGAACTGCGTGTAGGACTGGAAGTCAGGCGTGCTCGTGCTCTGGCTGAGGTTGTAGCCTTGGAGCTCGGGATAAGGAGACGCCGTGTAGTCGACAGCCGTGATGGTGGGAGCAGCGTGACTGCTGATCCACTCAGCCGTGAGCCTGGTAGTGCTAGCTGCGTAGCCGGGGCTGACGTTGGTGAGCTGGTAGTACTCGCCGGTGAGGGTGTCCCAGGGGCTCCCAGCACCCTCTAGATTGACGTAATGGCCGGGTTTGTAAGTACTTACCGCCGGTGAGGCGACATGCGCCCTGAGGCGGGCTGTCGGTTGGCTCGAGTCGTAGACGAGCCGCTGCACCTGTTGAGGAGACGTGCCATCACTCGTGTAGGTTTGAATGATAGACGTGGGACTGGCACTGGCAACCAGTGTCAGCTTGATGAGATCACCGACCCACACCTCTTGGTCGTTGTAGTTGACGCTGTAGTCGGTGAGGTGGCCGGTGGTCTTGTCGTAGCCGGCCGGGATGCTGCTGAAGCTGCTCGAGCTCCTGACATCCAGCCGCTTGGCGTACGAGTAGTCCTCAGCCACGTCCTGGGCCATGAAGGCGAGCCAGGGGATGTCGTCCAGACTACGGTCACTAACAGTGGCGAGGCTGTTGACCGCGCGGAGCCGAGACATCTCACGGGGAGCCGGCAGGATGCGATGCTCCTCACCAGGGAGCAGGTCAACGGTGTACGGGCTCTCCTTGGGGTCCGTGGGCTCGATGAGGACTTGGACGCCGGTGGAGGAGCGCGTGATGCCCCCACTCACGCCAGCGGTGGGTAGGAAGGCCGAGCCTAGGAGGATAGAGCTGACGTTGACGAGGCTGTCGACGAAGCTGGGGCCGCGGTAGGCTGCGTACACAGCCATGAGCAGGTTGCGGTAGCGGGTCGAGCTGACCGGTCGCTTGATACCCACAGGATCACCCCAGGTGGTCTCGAGCAGGTGCTCATCCACCTTCACACCGGTTAGCCACGCCTCGTCCCAGGTGATGGACGCCTTGAGGGTAGCTGTCTCAGCCGGGCTGGCCGCTGGGGTGAGGCTGAAGCCGGTGTCCGGGCTCTTGACCGAGCTGGGGCTCATCACCCCGTCCTGGAGCGTGCCGATCTCCTGGATGTCCCCACGGTAGCCGTAGTCCAGGTCCTCCCTATGGGGGATGGTGTGGGCGTACCGGAACTCTGTGCGCAGACCGTCGGCCGCCACCCTGATGCCCGGGGTCAGCGCGTCAGTGAACTGAAGGAACTGGCCGTCGACCGTGCGGATCTGGTCAGGGTCGTTCTCCAGGAAGCCGTCCCTGAAGACCGTGAGGGGCCAGGTGGTGTCGTCGAAGGTCTCAGCCTGACTGTAGCTGACGCTGTACTGCTCGGGGACCGAGAGGGGGACCACATCACTGAGCTCGCTGTGCAGGTGCTCAGCCGGCTCCTCCTGGTCCACGTACCACACATCCACTGGGATTCCCGAGGGGAGCGGCGACTGGAGGACCAGGTTGACCGTGGAGCTGGGACTGTAGGTGCTCGGGTCCTGAAGCACGCCGTCCACGAACAGGAGGATGGGGTAATCCTCATCTGTGGCACTGCCTGCCAGTGTCAGCGGGCGGGCCGTGGGGATAGCGATGTTGGCCGTACCGTCCGTAGCTGTGCGGTAGAGGGCGTGGTCGTGATCCACCACCACAGGAGCATCCACACGCCATCGGGCGCCGCTATTGAGGGGGCGCTCGAAGGTGATGCCGCTGGTCGAGACCTCGGTGGCGAGCACATCGGTGCCCTGGTAGAGGACCTGAGCGCTGTTGGTGTCGATGTCCCGGTCAAAGGTGACCCGGGAGCGCGGCTCGGTGAGCGTCTTGGACTGGATGCCCTTGGCGTCCTTGACTCTGAGGATCGTACCGCCAGGGAACACAGCGCCACCGAGCAGCTCAACAGCGCTCGAGGTGACGGTGTAGTGCTGCTCCCCCAGGGGGATGTTCACGAAGAGCCGAACCCCAGTCACGGAGCTGGCACTGGTTCGTAGTGTCACAGAACCGGTACCGCTGTCGAGCTCAACGAGCTGCTGGGAGTCGTCGTCAAACGTGGCTTGAAGCAGCATCCCGGCCCCAAAGCCGCCTGCGGGCTTGGGAGTGATGCTGAAACCGCCTGTAACGGCGGCGACCGTGACACGGCTTGTGACGTCGATGCTCTCGACGTAAGCCATTGCGTCAAAAGCCTCTACGACAGCCGCGGACCCTCCGATCGTGAACTCAAACGCGGTGGTGGAGGCGTCTCCAGACCCCGTGAAGGGGCGCTGATCCCTGTAGGCGAGGATCCCGAGCCGCTCGATGACATCAGCAGGGGTCCACTCCTGGCTCGTATTCTCGCCTGACTGGCCTTGCAGGCTCAGATAGCTACCGTCGAGGAAGGAATCGAGCTGAGCCTTGTCGAACGTGATGGTGGTGCCGTAGACCACCGAGCCGCCACTAGACCAGTGGCTCGTATCCAGGCGATAGAGGAAGCTGGGGATGGCCCGGCCGTCGAAGAACAGCCGCGGACGCGTGAGGACGTGGTCCTCCAGTCGAATCACATAGGTCTCGGGGCTCCCAGTGGCCGCCGGCCAGTCCAGCCACGTATGGTAGTGACCGTGAGCCACCTCTAGGCTCGTCCAGCTGCCCAGAGGCTGGTGGACTAGCGTGTGGGTGGTGGTGACAGGAGTGGTGGCGAGCTCGCGCGTGTCGTTAGCAGCGAATAGGCGCACCCAGTCCACGTCCATGGACCGCACGAGGGCCTCGTAGACCGTCTCGAGGACCGGGCGGTCGCCGAACGAGCTCTTCCAGTAGCTGGGGAGGTAGTCGAAGAGCGAGTCCGACTGAAAGACCTTGTCCGAAGTCATGTAGGGTTACCCGACCTTGGTGATGTTCAGGCCCGAGTCAGGCACGAACACCGAGTTGCTGTCGACGGAGAGGCGATCCTCGCTCTCGTTGAAAGTGAAGGAGCCGCTTCCTGTGGCCTGTCGGCTGCGTAGGCGTACCGGCATGGTGACGTCCGTAACCCCGAAGTAAGAGAGGACCGTGACGATCTCGTTCACCGAGACCGAGGCGCCGAGGCCCTTGGATTCGATGTACTCCCTGATGATCGTCTGAACATCACCCACAGGCAAGGTACCTGCGTACTCAAGATCCAGATTCAAGAGCACCACGGTCGGCGTGAGGATCTGAATGTCCTTGGTCAAGTCCCTCTGATCCGAGGCATCTACGAAGTCCTGAATCAAAGGAATGTCCGGGTTGGTGATGTAGGTGACCTTGAGCCGCTGCCCCACGAAGAGAGGGACCTCCTCGCCGGTGACTGGGTCAACCTCGGTACCTCGGATGACCAGTACGTCGTTGGTGGCCTGCGTGAAGCGGCCGCGGCTCGCTGCGGTGACCTGGACGTAGTGGACGTCAGGGGTGAGCTCCCGAATCACTACGCTGCTGTTGGTGGGATCCAGCTGCTCGACCTTGGTCACAGCGATTACCGGAGCTGTAAAGCCTGTGTTACCTTCGAAAAGGTTGGCGCCGTTGTCGTTGATGAAGCTCTGAGTCAGCGGGATCTCGCCCACATCCAGGGTCTGGTCGTTGACCGCGGGTAGGTTGCTGACCGTGACCGTCTGCTCGATATCAGCTGTGGAGTCCACGTAGACATCCACCTTACCGCCCACATGGAAGCGGCTGGTATTGAACCGGCCGATCACGGTATACGGCACGCTGTCGAGATTGGTGGAGACGTCGACCTCAGCGGTATCAGAGAGCGCTCGATCGAGCCGCAAGACCTTCACAGCGTCCCCGCCGGGGGCCACAGGCACCTCCTCGACGCGGGTGATGCGGTAATCGTTGTTGACCGCGTCGGGGTCGTCCGAGTTCAGGAAGCGGAGCTTGTTGCCCGGCTGGGCACTCACGACCTCGTAGATCTGGCCGTCCAAGGTGACGTTGAGGGCGTTGAAGTCCTTACCCGTCAGGTCGTAGACAGCGCCCACGAACCCGCCGATGGGGGCCGTGATCTCCTCTCCAGCGTCCGTGATCCACTGAACCTCGCCCTCAGAGTCCAGAGGTAGGTTCACCTTCTGGGCAAAGCTCTGCTCGAACAGCTTGTGGCTGGCCAGGACCACATCCACCGTATCGCGGGTCATCAGACTATCCCCATAGCCCCGGACAGCCAGGTCCCTGATGCTGGGGAAAGTCTCAAGCAGGAGGGCTTCGATCGAGGCGGCCTTGACCAGCTCTCGGTTAGCCACACTGCTCTTGATGCGGGCCACGAGCTGGCTGTTGCTCTCGCCAGCCGAGCCCTGGAAGTAGTCAGACGCGTTGAACGTACGTGCCGCTCCGGGAATACCGCTGAACTGGGTCACAGCCCCGGCGAGGGCGGCGCTGCCCTCCCCAGGCTGCTCAGCGATGACCGGGACATCCACGTAGTACTCCCCGGTAGCAGCCACCACGTTATTAGCCAAGGTGGTGGTGCTCACCTGAACCGAGGTCACCGGCTGGTACCTGTTGCCGTTGTCGTCCGTGAAGCGCGCGGAAGCCGGCACGGACACCTGCTGGAGCGTGGGGAAAAGCACCCGCTGAACCCCGAGTGCCTTGGTACCTTGGCGACGGTCGACCAGGAAGTTACTGGCCAGGCGGTCCAGCTCCTCGGGCAGCATGGTCTGCGCGTTCTTGAGGCTCTGGTTCCTCTGAATCACGCGCAGGTAGTCGCGGAACGGCTGAAGCACCAACGCCATCGGGGTGACGAGGGTGTCATAGGTAGCCGACCCGGGGGCGACATGTAGTTGAGGGTGCTGCTCCTCGAGCAGTTGAAGGATCAGCGTCTCAACTGGGACACTGAACCTATTCGGAGTTTCGGCCGCCATCTTGTTTGCGTGCTCCGGGTCTAAGGTGCGCAGGCTCAACGGATTATAGACACCGAGTCGGCCAGGAACCATGCCTAGAAGGTCGTATAGGAATGTTGACAAGCCTCGTAGCGGTGTCTATCTTGCACTGCGAGCCAGGCCTTCCTCCTAAGACCAGCCCATGGACATCCAACCACTCATCAACGCCATCGCCCTGGCGGACCCGCCGCGTAATCCCGAGCACGAGCTCGATTCTCTCGATATCTCGCTCACCAGTCAGGACTTCCCTCTGCTCGGGCAGATTGCCAAGGGCTTCGGTCCTGACGGTGATGATGAGACCCGCGGACGGCTTGCCGGCTTCCAACACATTCACGGCGCCCTCGAGGCCGAGTTTGGAGATAACCCCTTCGGTAGCCTCGGCGTCGAAGGCCCTACCCTCAGTGATCAAGCCGAGGCCGATGATCAGCTAAGCCACTCCGAGACCTCGACTCCGCTGGCTCAGGCAATGATCGAGGCCTTCCCCGGCATCGCAGACACGATCGGCAGGCTCGAGGAGCATCCGTTCCACACGGGGGTCCTTATTGCCTACGCCACAACGTGGTTGTGGCTCAACGAGCTTGGCGATCGCCGGCCTGTCCCAGACCTGGGTCCGGCTGATGACGAGGATGACGAGCCTCTGGCCGCTGAGGACACGCTTGACGCTCTCAGCTCGTGGGACACCGAGGCGGAAGATCCCGATACTGCGGAACCTGCCAACACGGAGGAGAAGGACCTCGCAGGAGTCCTTCGCAATATTCTGGGACAGCTGGCCGATCTAGGCCTCCTAAGCCCGTCGATCGTCCTTCAGACCACGGTCGCGGGTGTTCATGGAGAAAACCGGACCCGGCGCCTATGTCTTCAGGCCTGGGTCCACAACGACAAGGACGTACTACCTGTGATGGAGCTAGCTGGAATGGTCTCTGCCTACGCAGAGATCACAGGCGTTGAGCCCACGGTCAGCATCGCGGGTGATCAACTGAAGTTCTCGAGCCTGCTGTAGCCCCATGAGTGACTCCCCCGGAGATCGAATCGCCCAGCTACGCGAGGCTAAAAATATGAGCCAAGCTGAGCTGGGTCGACGTGTAGGTAAAGAGCGTCAGTACATCAACGCTGCCGAGCACAGCCGCTTCATCCCTAAGTGGCCGACCATGAGCAAGATCGCCAAGGCGCTGGGGACATCGGTCCAGAAGCTGTACGAAGGCTGACACTAGGTACCAGTGCCAGATAGAGCAGGCGTCCGTGGCATAAGTCCACTGACGCCTGTTTCTCTTACCACGGACCGAACAATGAACCCCACCCACTACAACGAGCTCGACCTGGACGCACTGGCCGGACACATACCCGAACTCCTTGTCGAAGACCGCCTGATCTACACGCTTCGCGACTCCGTGCGGCTAGACAAGCCCACGAAGGAGAACAAGTTCATGGCGTCGTGTAGTGCGCCTCATGATGTGCCTCGTAAAGAGTTGGACGCTTTCGTCGCACTTCTTGCCGCCGCCCCCGCCCTCCTGGCCTACGCCCTTGAGGCCCGGGAGGTGTTGTTCCAGCTGCAACCCTTCCTGCACCACGTGGGGTATCCAATGAAGACGAACCACACCGCTACCGTTTCAACTCGCCTCGCCGCGCTCCTCGGGGAGCAGGGGGGAAGCGATGAATAGCAATGACATTGAGTTTGTCGTGAGGAACCTCGTCGCCGAGGGGGTCCTGCCGGCCCCTCAATCTCCGAAAGAAGTCCGCCGAGACCGCCTCGACCGCATGGCCGGCGGGTTCTGGCAGGGTTTCCTCTCCTACAGCGGGGAGAGGGAGTGGCGCTACTCTAAGGAGGAAGCCCTCCAGGATGCCCTGGAAATGCTGGACCTGATCGACGCCCACCTGGAGCAGGAGGGCCCGCGATGATCGCCTTCTACAGATTCCATGGGCTTCGCCCGCGCGACGAATCCATACGTGACAGCCTCACAGCATGGGTCAAGAAGCACAGGGAGTCGATTCACAAGGCTGAAGCGCTGATTGCCCACTCTCGTGAGTGCCTGGACTGGGCACAGGGCGAAATCAAGAGGCTCCGCGACTCGGGGCATGAGGATTTCCAATGAGCCGCCCCCTGGCTCGACCCCAAGGAGGACAAGACCGATGAGTGACCAACCGACCCCGAACCAAGACGAAGAGTTCCACTACGTTGTGCGGTCCGCGAGCTACAACGACCCGACACCCAAGTGCTTCGTCGTCCCCGTCCTCAAGCGGACCGCGAAGCAGATCCGCGTGGAGCGGTGCCGCGCCACCGAGCACCTCACCACGGTCTCGATCGAGGATTGGTGTCCGACGGAGGCCGAGGCGTGGGACCGGGCGCTGCGCGTGGCCGAGTCCGCCTACTTCAAAGCGAAGGACTGGGCGGCAACCAGGAAGAAGGAGCTGGATGCGGTCCGTCGGGCCGCGCAGGAGGCCGCCCGTGGATAGCCCCCGACCGTGCGAGAAGGAGGTCCGCCAGGCCATCTCGGCGCAGTCGCAGTATTGCATGGACCCACGCCCTTGGAGGATGCGGGACCGCGACGCCGCCGAGTCCGCCCTCTACGCCGCGATCCAGGCCGCGAAGGCCGAGGCGTACGCTTTGGGGTGGAACCACGCCTTCGGCCAGGACCCGACCGACAACCCCTACACACCGGAGCAGACCGATGAGTAACCACCCCACCCCGAGCCTCGAGTGGACGCTGGAGTTCCTGGCGCTCCGAGAGGAGGAGTCGCGCCTACAAGGCAACACGGAGGACCAGGCTAACTACCACAATGCCGCCCGCCTGATCCGTGCTGGCCGCGAGCCCGCCGAGCGCGAGCCCCAATGGCACGGCTGCGCGACCGGCGACTGCCCGCACGACAACGTGAACGACTGCGTGAAGGTCATGGCCGTACAGGTCGAGGAGTCCGCCGAACGCGAGGCCGACCTCCAACGCAAGCTCGAAGAGGTGGGCGCTGGGTACGTCAAACTCCGCGTCGAGTCCGCCGAGCGCGAGCGGGAACTCGAAGCCGAGCGCAACGCCCTGGCCGAGCGGATCCGGGCGCTGGAGGCGCTTGGTGCCGAGATGAAACAGCACTCCCGGTCGCCCAAGATGAGCTACTTTTCCCGCCCCGCGCCTGGGGACTTCTGGGAACGCCTCGACACCGCCCTGGCCCGCACCGAGCCCGAGGTCAACCCGTGGTCCGAGCGAGCCATCGAGGCGGTGAACGCCACCCGCTTCAAACGCCTACCGTTCGAGGCGGGGCCGTGCGACCTGCATGATCAGCCGCTGCCGGGCGACACCTTCTGTGAGGAGTGCGGCTCCTCGGAGGATGGGTGCGGCCACGGCAACCCGAAAGGTGCTGCATGGTGGGATAACCGCCCCGCCGCCCCGGATGGGCCCCTGACTTGCGTGTCCTGCGACGACACGGTTGGTCCGTTCACCGCCGGGCATAACCACCCCGGCCCGTTCTGCCCGTCGTGCAAGTTCGTGGACGACGAGGAGCGCCTCGACGAGGAGGCCGCCCGCACCGAGCCCGCCGCCCCGGGCAAGTGTCCCGTCCACCCTATCGGGGAGCCCCGGTGCAACGCCGACACCATTGAGGGTAGCCGTTTCTGTACTGACCACACCGCCCCGGAGATTCAAAATGACCACTAATCACTCCACCCCGAGCGTCGAGGAGTGCATCGACAACCTGATCTGCACCGCGATCAACTACGACGAGGACTCGCCCGAGATGGCGTCGGATCGCCGGGCCCTCCGAGACGCTATCGCCCGCGAATCCACCGAGCGCGAGCGGGTCGTCGAGTCCCCGATCTCCAATGAGGCTCTGGCCGGGCTCTGGCGCGATCGCGACGCCCTGGCCGAGCGCGTCCGGGTGCTAGAGGAGGACGTTCGCTGGCTCCTCGCCAAGTTCTACGAGTGCGACTTCTGCGACGACGACACCGGGAGGATCGACGACATCGACGCCGCCCTCGCCCACACCGAGCCCGAGCGCGGCTGGGACGAAGCGGTCAAAGCCTCCGCGCAGCTTGCCGAAACCCGCGCCGAGGTCGAACGGCTGACCGCCATCATCAACGAGGGGCCTGACTGCTTGGACGGCTGCGACTCCGTGATGCACGAAGACCTGTGCCCCAACGCCAACCCGCGTGAAGCCTGGGCCGCCCTGAGGGCCAAGGTCGCGGCGGGGGAGGAGCTGTTCGGCAAGGTCGAGCGGTGGCTCGACGAACCCCACATCCACTACAACAGTCTCTTTGAAGCCCGCGCCGCCGCACGGGCCGCTGGCCTGGGAGGAAGCGATGAGTAGGCTCGACGAGGCGCGGGCGCTGCTGGCCAAGGCCACCATGTTCACGGGGCGCCGCGGTGCCCTCCTGGCCCTAGTGGCCGACCTGGAGGCCGACGCCCAGCACGACCAAGAGCGCCGGAGGGCCGCGATGAAGATGTGGCGCGAGGCCCGCCGCCAGCTTGCCGAGGCTACCGAGTGGCGGGACATGGAGAGTGCGCCTCGGGACGGGCGCGAGGTCTTGCTATGCGAGCGCGACTCCCTGGCCTGTGTTGTCGCCCGGTGGGACGGAACCGAATGGACATCTACCTGTCGCTACGGAGAGTACTTCAACGCGGACGACTCCTGGTACGTCGGCTACCTCCCCATCCCCGCCCCACCTACACCCGCACCGGAGGACAAGCCGTGATCTACCTCGCCCTCACCACCCTCTACGCCCTTGGAGCCGTCGTCTCCCACGAACTCCTGGCCCTCGCCAAGACCTGTGACCGTGCCCGGATGAAGGGCACCCCGACCTTCAGTGCCGTCGCGCTATGGCCCCTCGGGGCCTGCGCCTTGGCCTACTACAAGATCCGTGGGGTGAGGCCGTGACCCACACAGTAAACCCCAACGCCTAACAACACTACCCAACCATGAAATACACCAACCTCGCACTGACGCTCGTCGCCTCGCTCTTCATCACCTGCCTGTCCTCCGACCAGAAGTCGCCTCTCCAAGGTCAGCTGGCAGTCGTGCCGGCTGAGAAGGACACCTACTACTACAACGAGGACTTCACGACCAAGGCCAACGCTCGCGAGATCTCGAAAGCCTTCAAGCACCGCGAGGCCGTCATCCCCATCACCGAGGGAGAAGACCAGAGCACCGCCTTCGGGTGGACCGAACGAGTCGAAGGCACCCTCTTCTTCCTCAGCGGCGCGATCGACGAGCCTCAGGTAGAGAACGAGGTGCCCCGACTGCTCCTGATGGCCGCCCGCCCCCTCAACCCGCTGCTGACCGAGTCCCAGCGGGAGCGCGCCTTGGTCACCTACAACAACATCAGCGGCGTCACGCGGCTGACGTTCTCCAGTTTCGAGGATGGCGGTGGTTTCTTTGGCGTGTTTATCTGTCGGGATCTCAACAGCCCCATGACTGCCGCCGATGCCGATGCCTTGATCGCTCGCGCCCTAAGCGAGTTCTCCGGAGGCTTCGAAACCGTGGCCGCGGCGCTGCGGATCGACAATGCCAACTCCCTGTTCGGAGGCTTCTGATGGAGCACCACTTCACTGACCAAGTTCACATCCAAGACGATGTGATCTTGCCTCCCCGCCTCACGATCGCAGCTACTGGTTGCGCGACCGAGACGATACACCTACGAGAGCTCGATGAGTTCCTCAAGAAGCACGCTCCGCGCGGTGTCGAGAAGCTCCTCCTTCTGGCTAAGCAGCACACAGAGGAGTTGCAGTCTGACTTCATCGTCGGGTCCAGGGTGACCTGGAAGAGTTCCTCAAGTGGTTACACCACTCAGAAGACCGGACAGGTCGTTGCGATCGTCCCGGCAGGCGTGCGTCCGACACGTGGTCAGTGCTCTCACGGCGGGCTGCTGAACGACAAGCTCAAGAGATTGGGCCTCGATCGCTACAGCACTGCCAAGCTCGGAGGCGGGTACGGACGCAATCACGTGTCCTACCTCGTCCTCGTCGGTAACCACCTGTACTGGCCGCGTGTATCGGCTCTCAGGCCTGCTCGCCTCATCGACTGCCAGACCATGACCGGCCGGCACACTCACAAGGAGCCCTACATGAAGGAGGTCGATCGTGTCTGCTAGGCTCACCAGGCTCTGGGCGCGCATCAAACGCCTAGGAGTCGCCCTTGGCTGTCTGTTCGGCAACCACAGTTGGACTTGTAAGGCCGACGAAGGCATCCAACCCTCCGGGGCGGAGATGCCGCGGCCCGGTGACTCAGGCGAGCTCGTCATGCTCAAGTTCCGGCTGTACAGCCAGATGTACTGCAAGCACTGCGGCCGGCCGAGTCGGTACTCCCTCTGACCGCCCATCCCTTGACACCACCCATGTACCTCGACACCATCCGAACGGAAGACCACTACGAGGTCCTCGTCTTCAAGTGCCTGTACTGCGGGCACGTAGAGGAGGACGCTGCGGTCGACGACGGCTGCAAGACCGCTCCGGTCAAGCTGTGCACCAACTGCGACGCTGATCAAGGATGAAGCTCGCATACGTTCTGATGCAGAACGACACCCCCATCGGTGTCGTTCTGTACTCAGAGGCCGCGGCCATCCGCCGCCTGGACATGGCCAAGAAGCGCTACTACGAAACGAACCCGCGCTACGCCACAGACGCCACCGTGTATTGGTACCTTCAACCTGTTCCGATCCTCCCAGCCTTGCGTGGCTACGCGGACTTCGCGGTAGGGGATCAGGTGGTTTGGCGACCCTCGTCCAAGACAGGTCGTCGAACAGGTACGGTCGTCGCCACGATCGAAGCCGGACGCGTCCCACGGAAAGAGGGATCCCGCACAGAGCCTGCTGGTTGGCTGCTTCCCGCGCTACAGCGTGCAGACTGCCGACAAGCTCGCTTCATTGCGCAGAGCGTCAATCGACGAGCTGAGCCTCGAGATCACATCTCGTATGTCGTCTACAACAGCGTCTCGAACTGCCTGTACTGGCCGATCGTAGCCCAGCTACGCATCAACGAGAGCTCGCCCTAGTTAGGCCCGAACAAGGTCTAGGAGCCCTTCGGGGCTCTTTTTTAGCTAGAACCCGTGCGAGGTAGTCAGCGACTTGTGCAGCACCCCGTCAGTGCCCTCATTGATCACGAACTGCCTCTTGTAGTCGCGCACCACTAGCCGGCCTCCGGGCACGGGCATGCCGAGGAAGTTCGTCACCTCACCGCGACCATCCACCGCCGTGAGCACGCCGGGGATCATGACGAAGTCAACCCGCTTGTTGCCTGTGACGGGAGCGGAGCAACTACCGCCCACCACCAGCGTGTTGTTGACCGACCCAAAGCAGAAGTAGCCGAACTCCTCGATCGTCACACCAAACCGGTCAGGCAGAACCCACGGCTGCTTGTCCAGGCTCACATAGACCTCGAGACCTGACTCGAAGACCAGGCGTACACGTGTACGGCGGAAGCCGTCTAGACCTGTACGAGCGTAGCGCTGCGAGAAGGTCTCATAGCCGTGCTCGTCGCTGTGGTAGTGGATCGTGGGGACGCTGAGGTCACGCGTGAAGGCTGAGATCGCCGAGGCGATGTAGTACTCCTTGACCTGCTCGCGCTTTGACAGGAAAGCCTCGTGCCCTTGTCCATTGATCGGAAGAGCACCCATACGGCCGTGCATCAAGTTCACAGCTCGTAGCGCATCCACCATCTTCACACTGAATGGGAAGAGGCCGCCGACTCCGGGGTCTTGGAGACTCGCGTCGTTGGGGGAGAAGGTGCGTCCTGGGAAGTTAGGCGTATGAGCGAACACCTGGTTCTCCACGGCCCACACGTACTCAAGAGCCATAGGCCAGCTGAGCATCGTGCGATCAGGGTCGGTGGTCTGGATCTCCTCCTTACCGCTGTTGGTGTTGATCGACTTGTTCAAGCCAGTCATCACACCGGCCCACAGGTACTCCTGATCATTTAGGTAGCCGCCTCGACTACCTTCGCCATGAGCAAACGCGTCCGGGCCTAGGACGTCCTGTCCGTACTGCATCCATTCTCGACGCGCAGCGATGCAGCCAGCCAGCGTTCCGCACAGGCTGCCGGCCGTCATGTCCACGTGATCCCCGTTGCCGTGCGTGGGATCTGCGTAGGTCTCCACGTCGTAGAAGATCATGCTCCAGTGGTACTCATCTCGAAGCTTAGGCAGGTACAGGTCCATGTACTTCTGCGTCTGCTCTTCCCGACTAAGCCACACATTGGACTCCCACACCGACGGGCGCGGGGCACCGCTGCTCTCGAGTACCCGATCACCTGGGTTGTAGTTAGGGACAGTCTCCTTCTGAATGCCCCACAAGGTGTAGCCGCCGACGTCGAAGCCAAGCGCACGGGCCATAGCGCAGAAGCTGGCGAAACCCTCGTGATCGCCGGCGGGATACCAGTGCTGGCCGTTGGCCTGAACCACGCTCGGAGGGTAGTTGATCTCCTGCCACCAGAACATGGGGTAGATCACCCCACTGGTCATACCCATCTCCGCACGCCACTCGAGGTACTTCTCGAAGTGATCCCACGACTCGCCGCGACTGGTCAAGAGCGTCCAAGGCTGTAGTGATCGCTTGGGAATACGGGGAGCGGACTGTGCTGGGTGGACCAAGCAGTCGACGATGTCATACGACGCGGACCCCAGCAGCATCTCTTGAAGAGGCCCTTGCAGGGCTCCAGCGGTGTTCTTCTTGTACTTACCCGCAGTAGAGTACGTCCAGGCGTGTGGATCCTCGACCACAGCTGGGTTAGGCAGATCAAACGCCGAAGCGTGTGACCAGCCAAGGTCCATCATGTGCGAGAAGAACCGCGGCTTCTCGGGCTCTCCCGACTCCTTGATCATCGCCGACACAGTGGGGACCGTCAGCGTGCCCGTCATCTCCACCAGATCCGCGGCGAGCTCATCATCAAAGCGACCGCCGTAGACCCCTGAGTAGTTGGACTCATACTCGGTTGATCCCGCGCCCTGCTGAGAGATCAGCACATGCACGCAGTTACCCTCAACCCAGTAGGCGTGCTCCCGGCGGCGGGTGATGCCGTCAATGACATCCTCATACAAGGTCGACAGGATGGGGCCTTTAGCGCTCACCTTGACCTCATGGCTTATCGCCGCGACCGGCGCTGCGGGCTTGAGCTTACCAGCCCCGCGTACCCCTACCAGAGCTCGGTCGATCACTGCGTAACCGGAAATAGCGTCCAGCACAGTCACCTGACCCCGATCCAGCGCAGTGCCGGCACCGTACAGGACCATGTACGTGGTGGCGGTGCCTTTCAGCAGGTAGGCCCCGTCGATCATTTCGATCTGACCGTAGTGTGCCGCGTGCTTACCCAGGTTCAGGGGGTTCTTCGACATAGTCAGCTCGGATAGATGGGGTTATAGGAGACGCTGATCGTCAGGTTGGTGAGGGGGCTCGAGGAGCCGGCCCAGCTAAGGCTGAGCCAATCCCCCTGGGCCATCGTTCGGTACTGATCAGGCGAGTAGCTCACCGGGGAGCCGGCGCCAATAGCCGACACAGGGCTTGCGGAGAAGAGGTAGCCCGGACTCACCTGCGCGTGGTTGTAGCCAGATAGGGTAGATGTGGCTACGGTTGCTGACCCGATGAGAGCAAGCTGCGTGATGCGAACGTCTCCCGGAGCCACGAAGGGGTAGATCGTGGTCGACGGGCTCCACGTGTCCACATGGATGTGCGATACCTGAGCCGCCCCGTACCGCACATCAGCGCGCTGATATGTCGCGATGTCTTCTTCGATCGATCCCGAAGGAACGCTGTAGGACAGGTAGCTAAGCCCGAACTCCCGCCCAGGGCTTGCCTCATACCCGTAGGCTGGGTTGCCCTGACGAGCGAACAGCTTGAGGTGGCCGAAAGTAAGAGGAGGCGCCGGTAGCCCCGTCTCATCTGCGTAGTCAGATGGCGAAGCCACAGGCACGGACTGCCGCAGCGCCGGGAACTCCGCGTAGTACTGCACCAAGCCGCTGACGCCGGTATCCGCACCACCATTAGTCGCGGGGTCCCAAGCATCACCAGTAGCCGTGCGGCTGTTGGTGATCATGAACCGGCCGAAGTCCTGATTGACCGGGGTGGCGATCGGCGCCCAGGACAGCATGCCATTGGCCTCGCTGTTACCCCAGAACCCGAGCGTCGAGCGGAAGATACCGCTTGAGGCCCCGAACAACGCCGCAGCAGCCTCGTCCGTACCGTTCGAGTCGAAGCGTCCGGGGACACTAGCGGCCAGCGCGCTACGGTCGTTAGTGCTCGCGCTCGTGGTCCACGTCTTCTGCCCAGTGATGACCTGGGTCACCGTGTCACCCTGCGGGGTGAGCGGGGTCGCCAAGCTCAGATAGCTGGGGACCCCACGAACCTGTTTGATGTGGACCATGACGTGTCGTTAGTGGGATCGTATCACGGAGACGAGTAGTGAGACACCGACGTACCGACGTCGCTCTCATACCCGTGGGGATCCGTGTAGGTCACGCTGTAGATGTAGGTGCCTTGAGCCGGCGGGGCCTCGCTGAGCGTCAGGAGGGTAGTCGAGCCCACCAGCGTCGTTTTCGGCGCTGCCGCGGTACCTCGGTACAGCTGATAGCTCTGAGGAGCAAACCGAGCGGGCATCGCGTCCCACACGATCGTAGGCGACGTAGCCGGGCTGGCCGTCGGCGTGACCGAGGTCACCGCAGGGCCTTTCCACTTCACAGGCTGCGTACCGTAGGAGCGGTATCCAGCGTCGTAGAACTCCTTCCGGTCCACCTCTTCACCGATGTGCTCCGCAACCAACGTGATCGGGTCAGCCACCACGAGGTGACTGGGATAGTCTCGGATCAGGTCGTTGGCATCATCTTCAGGCATCTCCGTCGGAGTACCGCTCGGGTGAAGCCCGCGATGCTTGGGGATGCGCGTGGTCCGGTCACCGAACCAGCTCACCCGCTTTCGAATAGAGGTCGTCATGAGTCTGTGGGGTTAGAGGTCAGAAAGTGGGTGTGGTGGCTGATCCAGCGATCGTGATCTCGCTCTCGAAGCCGCGGTTGTCGACATAGGACACACCGTAGTAGTACGTCGTGCGGCCCGCGACTGTGGTATCAACGCTCACTCGAGCTGAGTCAGCGTCCTGCGTGGTCAGGAGCTGGAGGTTATCCAGGCTTGTCCCGCGGTACACTCGGTATTGCACAGGCCGAAAGGTAGCTCCTCGAGCCGACCACGAGAAGTTGATCCGGTGCGATGGGGTGCCTCGGTACGCGGGAGCGTTAGCCTCAGGACCGCGCCACCGCGGACGCTCATCGCCCTCGCCGCGGGTAGTCTGCTCAAACTCGCGACGCTCGACATCAACGCCCACATGCTCAGCCACCTTAGTTAGTCGATCAGCCACGATCACATCAGGACCGTGATCCCGAATCATGAGATCAGCAACCTCTTTGGTCACTAGCTGAGGGACGCCGCGACGGAAACCGCGGTAGCGAGGACGGGGGCGGTGACGATCACCTACCCAAGTGACGCGCTTGAGAGTCATGAGGTCGGACGGGTTCGATAGCGAATGACAACCCGGTCAAGAACGTCCGGGCTAGTAGACTGGCTCAACGTGTAGGCCAGGTTGGGGCCAGGGCTTGCCGACTCGTTGAGGTACACCTCCTTCGAGGTGATCGAGGGGCTGGTGTAGCTGAAGAAGGGGCTTTCGAGACGTAGGCCGTTGACGTGGACCGACACCGTGCCGGGCACAAGGCCTTGCGAGCTCCCCAGCGTCAGAGCGAAGGTGTAGTACCCGCTCGCCGCTGCGGGAACCGAGGCGCCCGTGTACTCCTCTTGGTACGCCTGACGTCGGCCAAGGCCAAGCGCCGAGGTGACCTCGAAGTCCGATACGTCGTAGCCGAGCGCCAGCGCCCCATCCGTGACCGGGCTGCTCAATCCCCCGTCACGCACAAGCGCAAGACTCGAGACCCCGCGCGGACTGGTCTCGCGAGACGTGGTGCCCAGGAGGATCTGATCCGCCTGGACATCGCTCGGAACCACGAAGCCCGCAGCCGTGATGCTGAGGCCCGGACCGACTCGGACAGCTGGGATGTTCTCCGACAGGTTAGCCACTGCCCAGCCGCGGCTCGTCACCGGGCTCGTGGGCAGCTTCCCGCTCTGGACCAGCGCCTTGTAGCTACCGAAACCAGTCGGCAGCCGATCGGAGTCCGTGGGGGCCAGGGTCTCGTTGCCGAGGGCTAGGTGCGGAAGACCGATGCTGTTGAGCGTCGGGGCCAGTCGGTTCTGGTAGTCGCTGCCCGAGGGCGTGCCACCAAGTTGAAGCAGCGTCAAGCTATAGGGCTCGAACGTGCCTTGTCCCTGACCCGCCGCATCCAGGTAGTCGTGATCGGATCGCGTCCGCGTAGCCACCCGCATACCCGGGGCGTCCGAGCCGGTGTAGAACGCCGGGCTCGTGACCCAAGAGTCGAAGGGACTGGTCTGGGTACCTAGGCCGGCCTCGAGGCCGCTGGCCAGGAAGCTACCGCGCAGCTTGGAGCGATCCAGGTGACTCACCTGAACACCCTCGTCCGCTAGATCCAGCGTACCACCCGTCTGCGTGAACGGGCTGCTGACCCGGATGCTCAGCTCCAGCTGCGTCAGCGGACTGGTCGGGCTAGCGGCGTACAACGCCGAATCCGCATCCAGTGCCATCGCGTCTGCCGGCACCTGGTCGACCACGATCTGGTTGCCGCTGAAGGCGAGACCCGTCGAGATGTCGACCTTGATACCGCCGGCCGTCTGCGTGATGCCGGAGGGGCTCGCCAGCTTGAGCTTGGCGTAGCTGACCGACCCGGTGCCGAGATACGGCGAGCTGATCAAGCCTTCGCCGATCGTCAAGCAGCCGGGGCTGCCGGTCAGGACCAGAGGGCTCTGGTAGCAGAAGGTCAGGAGCCCGCTCGACGAGAGCATAGGGGCTCCCAGCGTGAGGACCGAGGCCGAGATCGCCAGGCCCGACGCGAAGTACGACGACGTCAGGCTACCTGTCTTGACGCGCAAGCCGCCCGTGGATGTGTCGAGCTCAATCGTGGCATCGTCCACCACGTCATGGATGTTGACCGCCAGGCCATCCACCGTTCGCTCGAGGCCGCTGCGGGTCTGGAGCTTGACCCGGACCTTGTCCTGCCCGTTGTCCTCCAGACCGGAGGCCGTGGGCATCAGGAGTTTGCTGTAGCTAACCGCCTCGTCCGAGAGAGCGTCAGTGTTGATCGACTCCTCCGCCACACCGATACCGTCCTCGGTGTGGATCAGAATGGTCGTAGCCGTGCTGACAGGCGCCCCAGTGACGCGGAAGTCTTCCGAGTCCCCCACCAGCCGGACGGATAGCCCGTCGTACTGCGTGGCGATGAAGTCTTTGGTACCGCCTGTCACCTGATCCGCGGCCAGGTTGTCGAGGACGATGGTGTTGTCCGCGATCTCCGTGGCCTGGATCGAGGACGCGGCAACCTGAAGGCGCCCGTCGGAGTTGAGCTCCAAGATCCCTTGGGACCGGCTGAGATCGAGAGCTAGCGCGTTGTTGCGAGCTCGGGTGATCAGACGCAGGCCCGTACTGACCCCGATGTCCGAGGCGAGGGATAGCCGAATATCCTCGCCGTCCATGACGAGGCCACTGGTCGTCGGGACACGCACGCGACCAGCTCGGGCCGTCGATGCTGTGTCATCTTGACGAGCGCGATACCGGAAAGCCTCTCGCGACGGGTTCGGTGAGGGCGACTTCGGGGAGGGGGAGCCGACAACAACAGCCCACGTGTCCCCAGTTACGTCGTCTGTGAACCAGGTGTTGACCGTGGGGGTCTCATAGACCCAGGTAAAGGTATCGGGAGCCGTTTCCGTCCAGACCGCGAACACGCAGTTGTGCGCATTCCAGTCACCGCCGGGGTTGGTGTTGGACGACGTGCTCGTAAGGAACCGATCCCCGGCCGAGAGCTCCGCCAACGCACCTAGGCTCGTACCCGGCTCTGCCTGCACAGGTCGCCCAGGAGTCCAAACCTCGACACCAAGCTCAGCCTGGGAGATGAGTGTGCTGATCTCCTGGTACGTTAGTAGATCGCTTAGATCAGCCGATGCCAGGATCGCCCCGGGAGACGGGCTGGCCCCGAACTCGTAGCGGATCCGCTGGTTACCGGTGCGGATCGCAGGCTCACCCAGGTCGTTGGTGAATCGAACCGACCCGGTCATCCAGCCGTCAGTCCCCGGGCTCGGGCTCGCCGCGGGGCTGGGGAGGTTACCGGTGCCAGTCAGCGCCAGGAAGCGATTGGACTTGACCTTGATCCCGCTCGACGACAACGCCAACGTGTCCGACGTGGCGTCAATCAGGATCGCCAGCTGGCCGGTCGTACTGTTGGAGACGTAGACGCCCGTACCGTCAAGTAGGCCCGCGCGGACGATGCCTCGCCCACCTAGACCAGTAGCGGTGGGTAGGTGATCCGTGCTGATCGGAGTCGCCAGCGACAGGAGCCCATCGCTAAGCGTCAGGCCCTCGCTCGGGCCATAGATGCGGACAAGGCCGAGCTGCGGGCTGGGGCTCGAGCTGCCCGGGCTGCCGTAGGCCGCGGTCGGCAGCTGCGACTGCGGGATCGCCTTGGTGTACGTGAAGCTCGCCGGAAGCCTCAGAGCAGGGCTGGGACTCTGGGCACTCGGGCTGGTATCCCAGACCAGAGTGCTGCCCGCTAGGGAGGCTCCCGTGACTTGGGGGGCGTTGAGGCTCGCCGTACCCGAGCTGACTGATAGACCCGTGCCGGCGATGATGCCGCCCAGCGTGGAGTCCGTGGCCTCGTCCAGGACCAGATCGTTGCCGCTGAAGCTGACACCGGTACCCAGTGCCAGTCTCAGGGTCCCGCCGCTGATCTCGAGGCCACTGGCGGCGGCCAGATCGAGGGTCAGGGTGCCGTCACCGGCGATCGAGACGCCGTCACCGTCCTTGACACCGCCAAGGACAACCGTCGTGGCGACCGGCGGGGTGATAAGCCCGTCAAAGGCAGCAGGGGTGATCGGATCAGACCCGCCAGGCTCGTGGCTCGAGGCGTGGGCCGCGGGCGATGGGGCTCCAGCAATACTGAGCCGGCCCTGGGCATCAACCGTCAGGCTCGAATCCAACCGCAGTCCAATAGCCGTACCTGTAGGGCTCGGACTGTCATAAAGCGGGGCTGTGACAGGGATTGCACCAACCGGCAGCGTCTCCGTGCCTGCCAACACACCTGCCAGAGAGACCCCGCCAACCTCTTCGATCAGATCGGGGCCGATCCGCCCGGTCAGGGGGCTCGGGCTCTGGCAGTCCTTGAACTCAGCCATCTCTAATCCCTACAGAGGGTTAGGGCGTTTCGGTCGGGCCACGTGGCTTGCCGCGTTAGCTGCGCCCATCGTACCGGCTCCCAGCGCCGCATCCCTAGCAGCCGCCTTACCGGCGCGTCCTGCGAGCGCCTTGGTAGATTGCGGCGTAGCCGTCGCTAGACGGGCACTCGTCTTCGGAGCCACCTTAGCCAATCGAGGGGCCAGCTTAGTAGCCACACGGGCGAGCGTCCCCCATACCGCGACCTTAGCCACCTCAGGGGTGTTCGCAGCGCGCACTTCAGGGTGCGGTCCTTGGATCTTGGGGCTCTTCGGGGCTAGCCCACGCTTGAGGGATTTGAACGGTTTAGCCGCTACGCGGCCGGCGGCCTTGGCCCCTTCATACAGGGCCGGCGCCCATAGCAAGGCCTGAAGGATGGCCTCCTTATCAACCCCAGCCACTTTCACGCGCGGGGTCGGGGGCTTCCACCGGGGAATGAGCTTGTTGGCCACCCCTTCCCCGACTCCCCACGTTGCGATGCCTGCGCCCTCTCGGGCGATCACACCGGGAGCCTTCTTGGCTCCGCCTTTGAGCTTATCCACCCACCCCGCCTCTTTAGCCAGCGTGTTCACCATGCCTTGCAGCATCGCGGCCTTGGCCATGCTCATCGGCTTGGATGTCGAGGTGAAGGTCGGGAGCGGCTTGCGAGTCGTCGACGAAGCGGGGATCAGGCTGTTTTTCCCACCAGGGGCGAACGGCTGCTGCCTAACCATACCTGCGGCACGCTTCGCTCCCGCGGGAATCTTCTTCGACCGGCTCCAGGCGGGCAAGACCCTACGACCTACCTGCGAGGCGACCTCAACCGAGCCGGTGGCGTAGCCACCGGCCTTCTTCTCCATCTTCCGCAGCTTCTTGTAGTACTGCGGATCCTCGGCGAGATGGTCCTTAGCTACCTCCTTGGCTAGCTGCGGATCATCAGTATGCTCCATCTCCACCTTGGTTCCCGCCTTGAGGGCGGAGGCCGCGAAGACGGCATCTCGCATCTTGTCCGCAAGTCCGCCGGGTAGTTTGTCCTTGTGGGTACTCTTGTGGGACGTCATCAGCTGACCGGCAGGGCAAAGGTGGCGGACTCGCCGGCTACGTTGGTGATCCTGATGTCGATCTCCCAGACGAGCCCATTGAGCTCGGCCCGAAGCAGGGTCATGTCTTGCAGCCGCTCGTTCGCGGTGAGGTTGGAAGCGTAGCGCTGGTTGGCCAAGATGTGCGTCTTGGCGGAGCTCACGGCCTGCGCAAAGGTGCCACGAGCTTGTGCCTGGTTCTGGGGAGGCAGGGCTGCAACGAGCTGAGCTAGCCCAGCCCCGCGCCCTCGCTCCGGCAGGGGGTTCGAGATGAGCTCGATGACCGCCTGCTGTACGAGGGCACGAAGACCTGACACCCGGACCGGAGCGTCCCCCAGGCCCGGGGTCAGGACTTGATCAGAGACCTGAACGACCCCCAGATCCACCGGTCTAGCCGCGGAGGCGCTCGAGCAGGCTCTGCTCGGGGGTCTCCTCGACCTCCCCGGGCTCCTCGGGCTCCTCGGGCTCGCTGTTCAGGCGAGCAGAGATGGCCTCAGCGACCTTGGCGAGTCGGTCTTCCAGGGGGAGCTCCTCAACAACGTCTTCGACGAGATCGCCCTGCTCCGCGTGGAAAGCGGCGATCTTGTCCATGATGGAGGGGGTGTTGTGGCGCTCCAGGCTCTCGCGGAGCTGGGATTCGAACAGAGTGGCGGCGTCCATGGTGTCTCAGGATCCGGTTAGAAGGGGACTTGGGGCCCAGAAAGAGCCCTTAGGGTTCGTCCTAAGTCTAGGGCCTAGGCCGGGATGTGTGCCAGGGACTAGCGGGCCAAACCCATCTCTTGGGTCTGTCATGAGTCCTTTGATCCGGGGATGTCTACCCGGAGACACCCTCACCACCCAACATGAAGCACGCCGACAAGATCTACAGCCAGGCAGCGGTCCTGGCCCGGGACTGGCTCTGGGCCGAGCTGGTCTCCCAGATTCCCTTCGGGGATCGCCTCCAGAGCCAGCTCGACGGGACCGCGCCCACGAGGGCCAAGGCAGTCCTGACCGCCAACCCGCCGGGGGAGCTTCAGGGCTTCCTCACGGAGTACGTCACCGACCTCCGCGAGCGCCTCGCTCACACGGACCTCGTTGAGCTCCTTCAGACCCGGCCGCACAAGCTGTCGATGCGGCAGGGCAGTGGCGCGACCGTCGCAAACGTGGCCCGCAAGATCATCACCATCCGGTTGACGGCGCTCGACCAGATGGCCCGCATCTACCAGACCTGCCAAACCCCTCCTAACCATGACTAAAGACGAATACCTGCGCGGGTACCGGCAAGGTATCCACGCGGCTTGGGCCGCCATGGTGCTCGCTGCTGGCCGGCGAGACGACTTCGACGTTCCCGAGGACTTCATCGAAAGCGCTCAGTACGCTGTGCACCAGCTGGGCTTCGGACCTCCGGGATCTGGGGGACGCGTGGACGACATGAACTGGATCATCGCCTACCTCCCTCGGGAGATCGTTGAAGAGCTGATCCAGAAAGAACCGCCGGTCGAGTACGCCACCTGGGTCCAGGCCGAGCTCCGCACTGTGGCCTTCGATGTCTTCAAGGACCGGTACGACTACCTGCACTCGCTGGCCATGCGAGCCGCTGGAGCCGTCTCCGAGTGAGCCGCGAGAAGAAGACTGACACTGGGAGCCAGTGCCAGCCTTCTTTTTTGCCTCACTTCAGGGGCGGCGGTACAGGGGTGGCTCGCTGCACCAGAGGACGGATGTCCGACTCCTCCTTCTCCACGCACACGAGGCGCAGGGCGATGAAGGTCTGTCGATCCATGTCTAGGTCGAGCTCTTGAGCCTCAACGAACTGCTGTGTGCTCTTACCCGAGAGGCCCGTGCCTCCTGAAGACATAAGGCGCGCCTCTCGCGTGATCGAGCCCACGCTCTTCTGGCTCATCGAAGGCATATCCGCAGAGCTCGCGCAGAAGAAAGCCGTCTGGATCGTGTTGCAGTCGACTTGGTAATCCAAGGGGATCGGCGGGGGCGTAGGCGACGGGTAGTGACTGCCCCACTGCGGGGTACTGATCCACTGCGGTACCTGCTGTCGCTTAGCCGGGGTGAACCACACGCAGACCAGGCCGAGCTTGTCCTCGCCGACTGCCTCGAGCTGAGCCTTGCTCGCCTCCTCGGTGCCTTGTTTGTAGAAGGTAAACCTACCCTCCGAGTCAACCGGCCTCTCGAGCCGGACCGTGGACTTGGCCTTGATCCGCCAGGTCCCAACAGCCTGCCCATCGATCTCTACCCGGGCGTCGCAGTCCTCGGTGTTCTTGTTGGCGAGGACGAGGCTGTACTTGGTGTCGTGCTGGAGCTCCACGTACTGGTGGTGCTCGCGTCCCTCAGGCACGCGGACGCTGAAGTTGTTGAGCAGCATGCTCTTCTCCTGGAGTTGTGTTATCCGTGGGAGACGGCCCCGAAGGGCGTCAAGTTGTGCCCCCAGTATGGACCAAAAGCGCCAGGAGGGGGAGAGGTTAGGGCATAAGTCTAATGATCCGGGGATGTCTACCCGGAGACACCCTCACCACCCAACACCATGACCACCCTGACCGGTCGTATCATGAGCGCCGAGACGCTCATCGACATGGCAGAAGTCGAGGGCTTCTCGTCGACCTACGACGAGGAGCGCCGCGACGCAAACGGGGTCGCCTGGCTCCTGAGCCAGATGGACTCCATCGAGGACCCCGAGTCCTCTCAATACACGTGGGGCCACGCCCTGCGTATGCGTGGCCAGTCCGGTCACGTGACGATCTACGGCATTGGCGGCGGCAACCGCTGGTACGTGGACCTCGCCACCGGCGAGGTGGCGTTCTCCCGCCACCACACGAGCCGCACCGCCACGGTCGAACTCGCCGAAAAGCTGGGGTTCGAGATCCGATGAAGAACCCCATGCGAGAACCGCTGCGGCCCCTCATGCCCGAGGTCATCTGCGAGGTGTTCGAGGAAGTAGGTCAATCCCTGATCGGCCTGCCTGCTCACAGCCCGCAGCTCACCACCTTCAAAAAGAAGGTGCGTGAGGCCGCCTCGCGGGGCGGCTACGAGCAGCCGCTCATCACGATCGGCCACAAGCGTCTCATCACTCTCGTGACCGTCCGGCCCCTCTCCCAGAGGGCTCCCATGCGTCAGATCGCCCGAGCCTGGGCGGACGCGGAGGAGGCGTCGTGATCGCCACCACCGTCGAGCTCAGCCCCCGCCTGGTCCGCTGGATCAGGAAGGGGCTGGGCCTGTCCCAAGCGCAGTTCGCTGCGCGTATCGGGTTCAGTCAGTCCCACGTCTCCCACGTAGAGACGGGCTACGCCACCCTCACCCCCAACTTCGCGGAGGCCGTCACCTGGGCCTTCGCCGACCACCTGACCACATGAGCAATCTCAGTCGCCAGGTGATGCTCAAGGTCCGCCGGGGGAAGATCTCCCCCATGCGCGGCCTAGACATCGCCGTCACCTCCCGCCTCCGCGGGCAGCCCCTCTCCATCGAGCACACCCTCCGCGCGAGGGTGCGCCGCATCAAGCAGCGGGGGAAGAACCCGCTGCTCTGCAAGTGATGGGGTTCTTCGACGAGATCTTGGCGTGGATCGCCCCCGAGCGAACCATCGCCAAGGTCAAAACCCCGCTGGGCTCGGTCCACGTGACCGAGAACAGCGAGCACCGCCGCCTCCACATCAGCGGGGCGGACGGCGAGTCCCTGGTGGAGGCGGTCGTCGACACCGACGTCGACCTCCCGCCCCTGCCGAAGCTCCCCAAGGTCCCGCACCGTAAGGTGCTGGTCACCTCTCGGGGGCTGCGGCTCCGCCCCTGAGAACCAGGCCCCCGGCGCCCTCGGGCGCTGGGGTGCCTAACAACACGTTGTTTTAGCTACCTACCCGACAAAACAACGCGTTGTTTTTACTGAGCCAACGCCCCCACAAGCAGGGCTCCTATCAGGATGGCCCACCAGAGCACTACACCGGAAGACATCGCGCCAAGCCCGACGCCATCGCGGGGCTTTCCCCGTATCGCCGCAGACACCACAAACAAGCGCGGGCGGTTCTTCAGGATTAGGGCAGTAGTCGCACTCGACGACCTCCGCCCAGTAGGCGCGACTTAGCAGCCTCACGATTCATCCTGATCGATGATCTCGACCTTGTTGTGCTTGGCCGTGCAACCTGCGGGCTTCTGGATGGTGGAGAAGGAGTCATCGCAGATCACCGGCCACGGGTAGTACTCAGTCATCCAGGGGAAGCGCTTCTTCTGGATGAACACATCGGCCGGCTCCGCCTCTGTCTTGGCCTTCTCCAACATCACCTCAGCGGCCTCAGGCTGGACCAGGTACGCGTGGGCGCCGCCTAGATAGCCGCCGGGCTTGGACACGAACGGGCCTAGCCCCTCTTTCGGGGTCTTGAAGGAGCCGAAGCTCGGTTTGCCCAGATTGCAGAGCATCTTCACCCGCTCCTCGATCATCTCCGGGAGCGGAGCCTGGAACACAGCGTCGTGCTCGAGGATCAGGACTGCCTCCTTTAGCAGCACCGCAAGCTCCCATAGGCGAGAGTGGGAGAGGAACGTAGCCAGGCACGGCTCAAGACGCGAGTACTCATTGTCCTCAAACCCCTTCATCGAGAACTTCCGCTCGAACATCAGGGCCTTGGGGTTATCCGCCGCCCTGATGGCCGGGAAGATATCAACCTCAACGCCGAACCTTGCAGCGCTCTCAATGCACCGATTCGCTACCTGAACAGATCGCTTGTTGTGGATCAGGGTGATGACGCGCGCCTTCATGCCAGAGTACTCGGGGTCTGCTGGACTCGGGTGTAGAACTCGGTTGTGACCCCGAGCTTCCCAGGGTACAGCTGCTTGCACATCAATGCGTCGTTAGGCCAGCAACCCGCATGACGGGCTCGATGGATCAGGTCCTTAGCCAGCTCAGGGCTGATCATGTAGGCACTGTGGCCGGCCAGCCCCTGCGGGGTCCTGACTTCATCATCAACCCACGGGGTCTCGATGATCGGAGTCGGACGCTGCGCCACGACCTTGTCGTGGAACACAGGCGCTCGACGCGTCGCCCCTAGTGGGTTGTTGATGCCGACGGCGCTCCACTCACGGTAAGGCAGGCTGTCTAGGTCTAGGTGCTTGGTGAATACCGTGTCGTCCTCCAGGATCATCACCCACTCCCCAGTCTCGCAGGCCAGCTTCCAGAGGTGGTAGTGCGATAGGAAGCAGGCGATCCGCGCACCCCGATCACGTGTGGCGTAGGGATGCAGCTTCAAGCCAGTGATCCCATCCAGCCGGTTGTTTTCCCAGGGATAGGTCCACACCAGGCGCTCCTCCGCCATGATCTCCTGGTTCTGGTCAGGAGTGATGGCCGGGAAGCGGATCAGATCGAAATGCTGCTCAAGCGCCACATGGGACTCAAAGAGCTTGTCAACGCTCTGGGTGCTGGTCTCGTTACCGAAGAGCGTGATGGCATACGCATTCACTCGGGCTTCCTCCCCACGAAGGTGTGATCGTTCCACTGCTTGTTAGGACCTCGGCCAGAGTCCCCGGTATAGATCCAATCGGCAACAACCTCTAGATCGCACTCGTGGGCGATGGCCCGGAACGCATCCCGGACGAAGCGCCAGCAGTCGATCTTGAAATGGGCCGGGCCCGCGGACGGGGCGATGATCACCACGTAGCCACCGGGCTTCAGTACCCGGCGCATCTCGGTGACGAGGCGGAAAGGGTTGCGGACATGCTCCAGTGTCTGGCCGCTAATCACCACATCGATCGAATCATCCGGAAGTGGAATCTCGTACTCACCAGGCATCAAGAGGTCGCAGTCACCTGCAATGTCAGCCGTTCGGTAGCTAGCACACCCTTTCCAGATTTCCTGGTATTCCCCGCCACGACCGCCGCCTACATCAAGGACGTCCCCGACGCGGTGGGGGTCGGGAACGAGTGCCCAGGCCTCCCTCATATTGGCCTTGCTTGATGGGTGCATCAGACCTTCCTATCGAGGCGGTACTGGTTCTTGCCCAGGACCTGGAGGTGCCACTCGGGGTGCGTCCGATCAAACTCGTCGACAGCGCGAACCACCCCTGGCTTGTTGCCGTAGTCATCCCCAAAGATCAGATCCACGTGACGGGCACAGCGCTCGAGATCATCAAGGACGTCGAGGTACTCGTGACTCGCGTCCACGTAGACCCAGTCGAGATCCTCCGGGGGCTCAGTCAGAAACTCGTGCACAGTGGTTTGGTGGATCGTAACGGGCTGGCCTTGAAACCGCCTGCGGACACCGGCTAGGACCGCGTCGTAGTAGGCGCGAAAGGCGTCGAGATCACCCGATCCGACCAGCTTGGCGTACTTCTCTCGGTAGCCTTCGATGCCGTAGTAAGGGTCGGGACTCCAAGCATCCACCAGGTGCAAGTGCTTGATCTTACCGCTAGCTAGGAAGCGGGCTGATGTGTCCCCGCGCCAGACGCCGAGCTCGGCACCCACGCTGTTCTCTGGGATCTGCTGCACAACCAGGAGACTGCCCTGGTTCTTGCCAACCATCATGCTCCTAGGCCCTCCCACAGGTTCTTCGTCGCCGGCGTGTCGAAGTCAAAGCCGAACATCTCAATGTCCTCGGCATACCAGTCTGCCACCAGCTGGATGGTTCGATCGTCGTAGAAGGTCTTGTAGTCCACGGCATCGCCGCGCGTGACGTTGCGTCGGCGCGGAGGTAGCCGCTTCCCGAAGTAGGCCCAGATGTCATCGTCCAGGTGCTCCGTACGCAGAACATCGCACTTGAGGTTGCCCTGGCCGTCCGTCACGTGATCCACCGCAGGGTACCAGCCCCGCACGGCGCGGTGCCAGTAGTACGGCTCTTGGCCCCACTCCTCATGCTCCGCAAGAAACTCCTCGAAGTTCGTGTAGTTGTAGGGACGCGTCGCCCAGGTATTGAGTCCGAACCGGTAGCGACTGACCACACGGGACCACGGATTGCGCAGCACCGTGAAACAGCGGCCCTTATCCCGCCACCCCGGCTTGACGTCACGCCACCGGGCATGACGGTACCCCGGAGTAGGCTCACCCTTGGAGCGCATGTGCTGCTCGATCGTCGCCGCGTAGTCCAGAGACTTCAGCTTGTCTCGAGACAGCGTCTCTCGGATCAGGCGGCCTAGTCCATGGTGCACGGACATGCCACCGGTCTTCGGTACGTGAATGAATAGGGGTGGTACTTTGCTCATGGGGCTAAACGCGTTTGCGGCCTTGTGTCTGAAGGAGCTTGTCGGGATCCTGGCTATCCAGGTGGTTCTTGAGGAAGAAGTGAACGAAGTGGGCCTGTTCTATCGACCCGGGCACCAGCGCCCCGTACAGGGCGTTCCACCGCCAGTCGAGAGGCTTCACGACCATGTCGGGATCGCTGGTCAACCAGGTGTTGAGCAGGGTCTGGTCCGTGCTCCACTTGTAGGCCCCCCGCCCATCCACGAAGGCCTGGAACTCCGGACGCGCCAGAAACTCCCGAGGAGGCTCGGGGCAGAAGCGGCGCAGGCTCTTGTTCATGAGCATGAGCCCCATGTTCATGAAGGGGAAGTCCGGACGACCGTACTGGCCGCGCGCGTAGCTCTTGAGCTTCCGATCATACTGCGGCGTGATGGGTGCGGTTCGCTCGACCACCCCCATGAAGTCAACACCCTCCTCGAGCTCCTCGAAGATGTTGGGTGCCTCCTCCCTGATCCAGATATCGGAGTCGATAATGGCCACCTGATCGAACTCACCAAGGTGGGCGAGTGCGTTCTCCTTCTCGAAGATCGGCAGGTACCCTAGTCGTTCAACAGCGTTCTGGCTTCTCCCGCTCGTAGCGGGGTTCGGGCGGATCTTCAGGACCGGCTCGGTCTGCTTGATGTACGCGATGCCGAGGCGCTTGCAGTAGGCCGCAACAGTGCGCGTGCACTTGTCGTAGAGCGGGTCAGGCGGGCCAACGCAGACCTGGTAGATCAGTCGCTTCATTGAGTCATGAGTCTAGTGACCAACCTTGTTCCTCAATCGGCGGCTGGCCTGGAGATGCTCGATCACCGGGTCGCCGGCGTCGCGCATGATGTCGAAGATCTGAACGTAGGTAGCAGGGAGCTCGGTGAACATAAGACCGTACTCCTCGATCTCCTTAGCCAGGACCGTCTGCAAGGTTCTCTGATCCATGAGGCGGAGCTTGTTGCTACTCTTGATCGCAGCCTGGCGCTCATTCTCATCGATCCAAGCCTGTACCAGGCCCTGGCAAGCCGGCGAGCCGCTGAAGTACAGCGTCCCGCTCAAAAGCTCTCGACCGCATTCGAATCGTCGATCCGGTCGGAAGTGAGCCGCGAAGTCGCACTGGTGATGCAGGGAGCGGAACAAGGTAGGAGCCTGCCTGACTCGGGCATCGCAGTCCAGGTAGACCAGCGGTCGACCCAGGTGATCCCGTAGCTTGAGCAAAATGATCTGAGCCTTGATCTGCGTGTTGAGCCACCAGCTACCCGTGGACTCGACGGGTTCGATCTCGTGTGGCAGCCCGAACGCGTCCAGGGTCTTACGAAGCTCCCCGGCCTCTTCCTCGTACTCCGGGGTGTAGAAGCCGATGAAGAGCGGCCAGGGCGCTAGATCGGAAGTGCGGCCGATTCTCACGCGGGCACAACCCCGGCAATCGTGCACGCGAGCCGCCGGCTCAGGGTGTCAACCTGCTCCTCGGTCAGCCAGTCGTCGTTCATCAGAGCGCGGCGTAGCGCAACCCCTACGCTGTTGGGGCATACGGGAGTCGGCTGAATCTCATAATCATCCTCGATGGCGTAAATCAGATCCTCAGCAAAGCACACCGCATGGGCCACGCCTCCTGTGTACTGGAGCTCTCGCTCACCTGTAAGGTCAGCCCCGAACTGGAAGCAGACCTTGGTGCCTACATGCACAGCCCACGGGATCGGCCTGCCGGTCTTCGGATGCAGCGCGGGGTCCCCTAGGGCCACGACCGTACCGAACCGGTAGTTCGCCTTCTCCTCCTTCTGGACGCTCTCGGGTAGATAGACCTGACGGCCTCGCGTACCTGCGCTCATCGTGGGGGCCTCGTCCACTCGAATCATCACCCGCCCGGCCAACGGCCGAAGCTGTAGCTCAGGGCGGGCCTCTGTCGTTGTCGTTTCCATGCCAGGGATCGTGCCTAGCCGGCGCCCCTCTGTCAAGATATGGAGACAGTTTTCCCACCCTGACACTCCTAGCCAGTGCCACACATGACCACCAAGCCTGACATCATCGATTGCGTCGAGAACGACGTCCGCCTCGCCCGCCCCACCGTCGCCGTCAAAGCTGATCACGGTAGCAGCCTCCGATCCGCTGTCGACCTCAACTGCCGAGCCTGTGTCGGCAACGAGGGCTACCGGGACGCCATCAAGAACTGCCCGGACCACGTCTGCTTCTTCTGGGCCCACCGCCCCTACGCGGACACCAAGACGCGACCCGAGGGCGTCATCCCCACCGAGGCGGAGTACAAGACCCTATGCGAGGAGTCCGTGACGGACGCTCAGCGGGAGCAGGGGGCTCGCCTGGCCGCCCTGCATCACAAGAAGAAGGGGAAGAAGCGGAAGAAGAGCGCCAAGGCGGACGCTGCTCAAGAGGCTGCTGAGGGCCTCACAGACGCCCTAGATGCCCTGGATTCGCTGTAAACCTTATCGGGTTTGTGTCACGAGTCTACTGATACCCCGAGGCTTCGAGCCTCCACTGTTCCCACCCAACCCAACAGGAGACGCCATGCGCATCCAACACACGTTCATCCTCCTCATCCTGCTGATGTTCAGCTTCGTCGCCTGTACGGCGACTGAGGAAGTCCTCGACCTCGAAGAGGGTGACGGCATCACCGTCCAGCTCTCGGGCTGGGAAGCCAGCCTGGAGAAGAAGGGTGACGGCACCCTCCAAGGTGACGTGCCGGCCGACATCCCGACCAACCTCCGGGTCGAGGTCATCACCAAGTCCGGCGCCCGCTACGCCGGGGTGTACGCCCCCGGTACGGCGGTCCTCCTTCCGGAGGGCTCCGTGGTCACCACCTTCTCAGGCACCTTGGCCGACGCGACCCAGCAGCTCGAGCTCGTCGGCCGACCCACGTCCGGTCCCCTCGGCGGCAACCAGGTGATCATCGATCTCAGCAAGCCCCACGAGCTCCAGCAGTTCCTGGTCTCCTTGACGTCCGTGGACGCCTACGACCACCAGGACGACATGGACGCCTACGGTGAGTTCCTGGTGACCGCCGCCAGCGAGGTCGAGGCCCACGCCATCGTGCAGGCCTGGTACCTCACAGGCGGCGAGGACTGGGCCATCAACCAGCTGATCGACGACGTTCTCTGGGCCTACACCGTCACCGCCTACGTCGACCACGGGCAGGGCAAGCTCCTGATCCGGGCGCTGAACGACAGCTCCGACATGGTCGCCAGCGGTAGCCTCGGCTACCAAGACGGCAGCCAGCACGCCCTGGCCTGGTCCAAGACCCGGGCCGGCTCCGCGCTGTGGGGCAGCGAGGTCGTCATCGACGCCGGCCTCCTACCCCTCGGCAGCGAGGGACTGCTCGAGAGCATCCGCTTCGACCTGATGCAGTACGCGCAGGGCGAGCGGTTCGTGACCCCGCTGACCATCGAGAAGCAGGGGGTTCCGATCCCGTGAAGTCCTTGATCATCTCCTGCCTGCCGCTGGCTGCCTGCGCCAGCGCTCACCCAGCCGTCGAGCGTGCTGAGGGTCTGCTCGATGAACTGCGTCCACAGGTGGTGCAGATGATCGGGCATGACCGAGGTGTGGTCCCCCAGGTGTGCGTGTCGAGTGAGATCGACAGGCTTGCTCTGGTGGCCCATGCCGCGGACGAGGTCTACCTCGTGCTCCATCCGAACTGGCTTGATCAGCCGCCGTACCGGCAGCGCTTCGTGATCGCACATGAGCTTACGCACCTGTGCGCTCCTCAGCGTCCCTTCCCGCTGAGTGAAGGGCTAGCCGACCTGGTGGCTTCGCAGCTGGTTCCTCAACTGGAGCCGATTGTCTGGACAGATCACTGGGTGGTGCTGTCCGACGCAGACCTCGTCCCGGGGGCCCTCATCAGGCACGCGCCGCGCTCCGACTCAGAAGAGGACGAGCTGCGCGCCTACGGATTCTTTGCGCTACTTAGACTCATGGAGACGCACGAGCTGCACTCCGTGGCGCAGATGGATCCCCAGGCTGTCGTGACCGGAGCTCCGTCCGCTCCGGAGTTGACGTTGATCGCGGCAGACACGCTGCGTCCCGACTTCTGATGATCCCCCACGGGCTGTCGAGGCGCGTCCTCGGCAGCCCACCTTTCAACCCGACGTGCTCGCGGGTATAGTTACGAGCAGAGAATAGTTGCCCGGTGGCGTCTGTACCTTCTGGCTTTCAAATGCCAACACCGACGTCCGCATGGCGGCGTAGTGAACTGTCGAGAGCCCCTAGCGCATGATACGAACGGGGCGGACAGTCTGGAAAGACAGGCACTCGCCCCGTCGGCTCCGGCCGGCGGGGCACTCCCTCTGCGGGGGTGGTTGGAATCGGTAGACACGGTGGATTCAAAATCCACTGCCTTCGGGCGTGAGGGTTCGAGTCCCTCCTCCCGCACCATCAATCACATCGATGATCTGTGGGCTCAACACAGAGTGGGGAAACTCTCCCACGGGTCATCGATGCCTTTACATGCAGGAGTGGCGGAATCGGTAGACGCCCGTGGTTTAGGTCCACGTGCCCACCCGGGCGTGGGGGTTCGAGTCCCCCTTCCTGCACCATACAAAAGCCGAGCAGCGTCACACGTCTCCACCAACCAAGCAGACGCACAAGCGGCGTTGATGACGTGCTCGGCTTTCCCAATCACCCACAGGCGCGCCCGGAAGGCTCTGACCCCGGTCCTAGGGCAACGAAGAGGTCATCCAGGCCGGTTCTTGCTACCTGTGGGTGTCTTCCACCTGCCATCACATCAGCCGCAGGAGCGGCACACTCTCCGAGGAGTGCAAAGGGATGGGGATCCCACTGATCCTAGATGGCAGGTCTTCCAACCCCTCGAGCGTGAGCTGAGCACGTCACGACGGGGGCCACCTTATCCGGCGGCGATCCGGGTCTCGGCGTATCGCCACGCTGTTGGCCGGGTAGCACCATGCCCGACTGCGAGCCTCATCGTAGCTACGGCGGCTCATCCCACCTCCTTGGGGGGCCAAGCTACTTCCACAGCACCGCGGGGCCGTGATCCTGGCACGGCTCCGCACCTACAAGCCCGGGCCCTTACGGCATCCCCCTTGTCCCACTCGTTGGACTGCGATGAAAGGGGCGGGCCCGGGCACTTCCAGAGAGCTCAACCCCCTCGGGTTGGGCTCTCTTTTTAGACCAGGGACTGTGGCATAAGTCTCATGTCGATCACCTCTACCCCACCACCTACCCATGCTTGTCGAAACAATCCGAGAGCTGAGCAAGCGGCAGCAGGACCTGCTAGCCTTCTACTACCACTACCAGCAGCAGGTCAAGCGATGGCCTTGCGTTCAGATCACACGCCGGTTCCCACGCGGGACTGGTAAGACGCTGCTCAAGGCGTCGACCGTCGGAACCTACAAGGCCGAGCTCAAGAACATGGGCCTGATGCGTACGGTGGGCCGGGACCGTGGCGAGCTGACCGAGCTTGGTAAACGCCTGGCTCAGCAAGTCGGAGCTCACCCGGACGAGTGGCCGGTCATCAAGCACGCCATGCGCTACGCCTCGGAGCCCGCTGCGGTGAAGGCCCTCAAGAAAGGGCGTAAGAAGGCGCAGAAGCCCAAGAAGATGTCGATCCCTGTTCAAGCGGGCGACGAGAACAAGGGCCTCGCCCTGATCCTTGTTGATCGGTTGATCGATAGTCACCGATTCACGAAGATGCGTATGACCGCCGGTCGGCAGCGGATGTGCCTGAAGGCCCTCCGTAAGCTCATCGAGGAGAAGTGGGTATGAGCCTCACCTTTCAAAACCTCGAGCCGGGTACGCCGATCATCCCGGTCCAGGTCGACTTCGGAGGCGAGACCTGGGAGGGAGTAGCCCTCCAAGAAATCACCTTCGTGACCGAGAAGGGCTACGACGCCCTAGTCGAGGGGGCGCGCCCCAAGCATCTCGAAGATGATGAGTACCTGCCGGGCCCTCCCATGAATCTGATGAACACGCTCCACGCCCTGGCGACGTGGGATAGACAGCAAGGGAAGCACATCGACCCCTGCTGGCAGTCCCTACGTACCTGGATGCACATCCTCCTCACCAACACCGTCCCGAACCCCGACCACCTATGACCACTCAAGACAAGCCCAAGCCCGTGACCCAGAACCTGCTGACCGCCCTGCTCTTCATGTGGCACCACAAGGAGATGACCGGAAGCTGGCCGGACAACCACGCCATGCAGTTCTCCATCCCCGACGACCCGCTCCGCCGACTGAGCAGCGCCGGCTCGCGTCGGGATCAGATCCGCAAGACGGGGGCAATCGAGTACTCGCGCTTCCACAACGTCAAGCTGACCGAGCTTGGCCAGACGCTGATCGACCGCAACCGCAACCGCAACAGGCTCGCGTGGCCGTACTTGCGGGCCCTGGCCGAGGGCAACTCGCCCGAGGACGCCGGCCGCATCGCGGACCCGCTGCGCTACGCCGGCGCCAAGCAGGGGCAGCTCGACTTCGACAAGCCGGCCAAGGCCGCTCCCGCTACCAACGGCCAGAGCGCGGACGCGCTGCCGTCCCTCCTCGAGGCTCTCGAGACGTACGCCGCCCAGCTGGGCGACCCGGTCCTCACCGGGCTCATCGCCGCCGTCAAGATCCAGATGTAGTCATGGAAATCATCTACTCCATCGTCATCCTCAACAACACCGACGACGCTGTCACGCTCGTCCCGACCGAGAACCAGCAAGCGGCCATCCGAGAGATTCTCGGCGGAGACGACCCCTCCACCCTCACCGTACACATGGCCGTCGACGTCACCGAGGCCGATTAGTCATGACCAACAGCAAGCACAAAGCCGAAGTCGAGAAGCGCCTCTCCGAGATCCTCGGGTGCACCACCATCGTCCGCCAACGCCACGACCAGATCGTGGATTGGATCTGCGAGCTCATGGAGGCGCGCGACAAGATCGACGCCATGGGCCCGATCAACGTGCTCTTCAAGGCAAGCGATCTCATCAAGGACACCGGTGACACCGCGTCGGCCATGACCATCATCAACGAGTACGTCGAGGACTTCCTCGAGAAGAACAAGCCCGAGGAGGCGCCGGCTGATGGCTGAGTACTATTCCCAGTTCTCCTTCGAGATCCCCGTAACCGATCAAGAGGAGCTCGACTGGTGGTACGACGTAAAGGCACAGCAGGCTGAGCACGCCGAGCACGCCGACGCGGTGGACTACGACATCGATGACGAGTGGCGGTTCGACTTCGAGATCGAGACGCAACAGGTGTGGTTCTACTGTGACGACCAGGGCTCGGAGCTAGAGCCCGCCGCCAACAAGGTCAGCGAGTTTCTAGAGTACTTCAACCGCAACGACGTCAGGTACGTGATCGTCGTGGGATGGTGCTCTAAGCCGGCACTCAATGAGCAGGTAGCGTCCGTCGCCCTCATCAGCAGAGAAGGGGTCGAGTTCAAGAGCATCCACGAGCTAGGCGATGCCGGGGTTCGGTACATCCTGAATCAACGCGAGCAGGCCCGGCAACAGCAGCAGCAGGTCAATGAATAGGTACACACAGCTCTGCACCTCCGTACCCGCCCCAGCGCCAGCGCACGTTCAGTGGTGGCAGCAACAGATCGCTCAATGGCGGCCCGGCACAGATCAAAGGCACTCCGTCAGCGCGACTCCAAGAGCGGGCACGCCGCAGCAAGACCTGATCATCACTATTGAGCCTACCATGCTCGATCAAGACAAGAGGCCACTCCCACAACATGTCTGGCTACGTATCGACGGTGATCAACACGGCGTAGCTCAGTTTGCCGCTCAACTCATCCACGACTTCCTGAAGACTTTTGATCTTCCGGATGTCGTGACCTTCATCGCGGTGCGCTACACCGCAGTCCTGAAAACCTACGAGCAGGGCGCTTCTGGTTTCTTCTGCTCCAGGAACGGGGTCACAGAAATCAAGCTAGGCGAGCAGGTACAAGACCTAATGTACGACGCGCTACAGCAAGACCCCACACTGCGACCGCCCCCAGGCCTCTCAACACGTCGTCGCAAGCGGCTGTACTGGGGTCCTTGTGATATCTAACCCACGGACAATATGACCGAGATCATGACCGCGGCGAGCCAATGGCTCACCCGCCCTGACGATGAGCGCTTCTGGACCATTCAAGAAGCGCGCGTCGCCGCCTACGAGCACGCCGAGCGTGCTATCGAATCAGCTGCTCGTCCCAGCGTCCTGCGTGTGCGGGAGGTGGGCGACGAAGGCCAGCGTGACCTACGCCTAGTCGGCGCCAACGGGCAGCCCGCGATGATGACGCACTACGCCTTTGGGCAGTTGTGCCGATCCATGCGGGTTCCTGCCGACTACATGCGCCGGCTGCCGACTTCCATGGCCGCGCAGAACCTCAACTACAACCTCCAAGCCCAGGACGTCGACGACGAACCCGTCAAGCAGCTCCTCTTCCACCAGGACGGGGAGGACGTCCTGACGCTGCGTTCGTGGACGTCTGACCGGTACGCCCGCATCTGGAACTGGGAGGTGGCCGACAGGCTGCTACCCTTCACCAACTTGGGCTGGAAGGTCCCGCCGGCACGGCCGGCCAACCCCGACGACCCGCGTGCCCGCCCGGCTACGGCCGACGATCTGATCGAGGGCAACAAGGGCGGTATCCAGGTGAAGGAGGGGGACATGATCGCCCCCGCCGGTGTCTACGTGTCGGACCACGACTGCTTCTTCCTGATGGTCCACCCCGAGCGCTCGTTCGGGGAGGAGGACAGGTTCATGCGCGGCATGATCTGGCGTAACTCCGAGGTGGGCGACGGTGCCCTCGTGGGCCTCGCGTTCATCTTCGATGGCGTCTGCGGCAACCACATCATCTGGGGTGTGCAGCAGAGCCTCGAGTTCCGCCTGCGTCACGTCGGCAGCGTCAAAGCGCGCTGGGGTGAGGCCCGCGGCAAGGTCACGAACTACATGAACAGCCGAACGGATACGGAGGAGAACGCCATCGAGGCGGCTCGCCGGTTCAGGCTGGGCGACGATCGTGACGAGGCCGAGGACTTCCTGTTCTCGGACAAGAAGCTCGGGCTCCCGCTCGGCCTGATCCGAGACGGGCTCGATCGTGCTGCTGAGCGTGAGGACCGCTACGGCGATCCCCTCACGGCCTGGGCGTTCGTCGGTGGTCTGACGGAGCTGGCGCGGGACATCCCGCACGGCGACAAGAAGGTCACCCTCGAGACGGCCGGCGGCAAGGTCCTCAAGAAGATCGCCTTCTAATGGGCCTTCAGAAGATCCAGATCGCGGTCACCCTCCTCGTTCCCGAAGGGGATATGAGGTGGGAGGCCACGAGCCTGGAGCACATGGTTCGCGAAAGCGAACAGGGCGACTGGGCCTTGTCCTGGGAAGTCCTGGAACACCGCATCCTGACCGAAGCAGCGGCACACGAGGCCTGTGAAGCCCTCGCCTGTGATCCCGACTTCTTCGGTCTTGGGCCGCTTGACGAGGACTCCTGATGACTATCCGAAAACGCACCGAAGACTGCTTCCAGAGCCTGGAGATGCCCGATGAGTAACACAGCGATCTTCGCCTTCGAGATGGAACTCGAGCTTGTCACCCTGCTCTACAAGATGCTGGCTGCCGATCGAGAAAGCCTTGAGGCCGCTGGTGAGGACCGAATGGCTGAGGACGTTCGTCGACTCGAGAAGATCCTGCTGGACGGTCAGCTGACCTTCAGCCGCACGCCATCCACCAAGCTGTGGAGCCGCACGGACCAGGTCCTGCCCCGGGTCGTGCCGACGACGCTCCGGTCTCACCCGGTGCATGTAGCCCAGACGTGGCATGACGTGAACGACCGCGTAACGCTGGCCCAGTTCGATGTGATGGGTGATCCCTGCTGGGTCATGCAGGACGGCTCGAGGCGCCGGCTCAGCGACTTCGAGGTCTGGAAGCTCTTCGAGGAGGAGGTATAGACCATGGTATTGTTCTGCTGGGTAGTTGGGCTCCTATGCTGGCCTTCGCCCTCGTCATGGCCTTCAAGTTCATCCCGTGGCTGATCCGCGGCAGAGAGGATCTCAGACCCGGCGCGGACGCCGACTGGTATGAGGCGACTGTGAGTTGGCTCTTCATCGGAGCCATGATCGTGGGTGTCATCCTGTGGATGGCCCTGGGATCAGGTGCACTCTATGCCGCTATCGTGAGCTAGGTCGCCGGCCCGTAAGCCGGCTAGGGGCTTCGGCCCCTCTTTTAGCTGGTACCTGAAACAGCAACTAAGAGGGGGTTGTGGGGCATGTGTTTAGTGATCCGGAGATGTCTACTCCGGAGACACCATCACCACCACCCACCCAGATGAAAATCTCGATCAACATCCCCGCCTACACCCTCACCGTCCTGACCGATGACGGTCGCGAGGTCCTCAAAAGCGCCTCGAGCTGGGAGCTCGAGGGGAACGTCGTCGAGCTCGCGGGCGAGATCGCCAAGGTCGGCGAGGCCGTCATGGGTCTCGCGGCCTGCGGCGCCAGCACCGCGAAGACGGCGGAGCCGGAGCCCGAACCGGAGCTGGCCCGCCCGGAGCTCAACCAGCAGATCGCCGATGCCGAGGCGATCCTTCGGCACGAGGGCGTGCCGTACGAGATGATCGAAGCGGTCTCCCGCTGGATCGAGGATCTCAAGAAGCGCCGAGACCAGTAGGCCCCCTGCGGGGCCGGAGCCCTCAGGGGCCGGAGCCCTTCGGGGCTCTCTTTTTACTGACACTCCTAGCCAGTGCCAGCTAAAAAGAAGGCCCGGCGCCGCTGCGTGCGGTACCGGGCCTACCTCTACACCGACCACAGATGCCTACCTGCGATCGACCCTCAATCTAGTCGTTCAACTGGAGCCATGCAAGCAGCGGCGCCCGGTTTTCGATCATCTTCAGGCCTTGCCCTTCGAACCACTCCACAGGATCCGGGTGCCCGCCAGCATAGTCCGTGACCCGAGCCATGAGTGCGGTGCGCGTCACGTTGGAGAGCTCGGGATCGGCCAGCGCGTAGGCCATGCCGGGAACGATCTGCCAGACCTCGGGGTAGGGGCCATAGAACCCGTCCTCGGGGACCTCGTCAATGGACTCGAAGGGCTCACCATCGAGTGGGCCCACCGCCATCTTCGTCCACGCGCCGCCAGTACCGTCACGCCACATGTAGCGGGCCAGCCCATCAGCCTGGATCTGGAGGAACTCACGACAGAGTCCTTCTTCGGCGCCCTCGAGCCCCTCACACACCGACTTGAGGATGGCCTGCATGCCGTGGGCTAGGAGGCCCTGCTCGAACGGGTGGCAGACGACGTACTGCCCCAGGAAGGGGTGCATGGTGACCATCTTGCCCTTGCGGTAGCCCTGACAGATGCCGGCCGGGGTCAGGCTTGAGCGTAGTACGAAGGTCACCGCCTCGAACCAGGAGCGGACGACAGCGCGGTCTCGCCAGCTCTTCTCACCTACGGCATAGGCCGCGGCCGCCGTGTCCATGACCCAAGCAGCGCCACGCCCCTCGGGGATGGTCATGCCGTCGCCGCCGTCGGTGATCTCCGTGGAGAGGTGGCCGAAGACGCCGGCCGCCGAGTTGCTCGGCATGTCGTGGTACCACATCAGCCCGATCTCGGCGAGCATCTCGAGCTTGCGCTTGGCTAGCGGGTCGTTGTCCAGCCACGCCAGCGTCCGACAGCTACGCGTGCGTCGGACGTAGTGCTGGAAGTCCTGCGGCTGATAGTACGAAGAGTAGCTGCCATACTCGCGAGTCACCTGCGGCTCGTAGACCGGGAGCTGTCCCGCGGCCTCGATGGCCGGCCGGTGTGTCGAGACAGCGTTCAGGAAGTCGTAGTCCCCGTCATAGCCGGGATACCACTTGGCGTTGAGGTAGTGCCAGTCGCACGTCCCATCCTTGAGGTAGTCCTCGAAGCGGGTCGGCTTGCCCTTGATGTTGTAGATCATCCCCTGCTGACGACAGCTGTACATGAAGTGCAGCGCTCGGGTGTAGAGCAAGCCCTCGACCGACCCGGCCGTAAGCTCCACGAGACCGTCGAAGGGGAAGATCTCGCTGCCCCCAGTCATGCCACCATAGGACACGCCGTAGGGATGGAAGTAACCATAAGGCTTGGCGTCGGGGTACTGCACCGCCGTACGAGAGGCCAACGCCGCCCGGATCTTCGAGTACTCGACGAGGGTGCGCTCCAGGCAGGCTTGCGGGTCCAGGGACGGGACCGGGAAACGCTGTGCTTGGTAGTTCCCCGTCTCCTCGTTCTGCCAGCACCAGGGATTCTCAAGGCCCGCCTCGGCAGTGTCGTGCGCGGGGACAGCCCAACCATACTGGTTGAGCACCTCCTGTGCGTTGCTCTGGTTCCCCTCCTCAAAGAGGACTAGGCGCCACTCCCGCTCCGCCTGCTGCGCCATCATATGCATCGTGCCGTCCTCATTGGCCGCCACCAGCGGGATGACGTAGAAGGCGTCGTTGTCATCAGGCTTCGGAGAACCCATCGACGGCTCTGGCCACTCCGACATGATCGCCCAGCCCTTGGGCACCACCAGGCTGAGTTCCTTGAAGTACATATGGCCCGCAGGGTCCGACAGATTCTTGGGAGGGCTGAAGGCGTTGTGCACGTTGAGCGCGAGCTCGACCACGTCCGAGCCGGTGCGGACAGAGAAGAATGCCTGCCAGCCCAAGAACCACGGCAGGGCCTCCGCCGTACCCGGGCCCTTCTTGTCAAGCCACCCGTGTGTCTCCACCGTGCCCATCGCACAGCCCATGCGATGCGTCCGCGTGTCGAGGATCGTTCCCGGACCGGTGGGTAGCCCGCTCGGGCCTCCGGGGACCTGCGCAAACATGTTGCGAGACAGGGATGCCTCGTAGACGTTGCCGAAGAAATCCGTAGCGCGCAGACGCACCGCGTCCTTCATCTGCGTCATCAGGATCGCCTCGGTGGCCGGCTCGGGGTACGACCAGGCACTGGCCTCTTCATGTAGCTGGAAGAAGGCGCGCACACCCGGCGGAAGATCATCGCGGTCGATCACGGCAAGAATCTCGGCCGACGCGACCTCGGCGTCCTGTCCCACCTCCGACGGGTAGTAGCTTACCGGTTGCCACTGCGTCGGGCAGTTCTCATCCAGCAGGGGGTGTTTGATGGTAAAAGGGCAGTCCTGGCCGGGTCCGCCGAATGTGTAGCCACGCGGCAGTGGTACAACGCCGCGTAGGATGAACTTGGGGAGGTTGGGGACGGTGGTAATGAGTGTGGCTCGGTGCATGGCTAAAAGGGACCTAGGTCCCAGGGTTGTGAGGCTACTCGGCCTCGGCGGATTCGATGGTGTAGTGGTCCTCGGAGATCCGAAGAGCCTCTTCGAGCGTGATGCCTAGATCCACGACGTCCAGCGCGTGCCGCAGATCAACCAACAGGTCAACAAGGGTATCCCGACACACAGGACCAGACTCGCCGAGCTGCGTTTGCTTGTACGCGGCGAGCGCAGTGATGGCTCGATGAGCCCGCTTGATGTTCAAAGCCTCGGCCACAGCCGAGCTCATCTTCTTACTCATTTGCCTTGCTCCGGGTAGAAAACCGCTATGACATGTCCTGTCTTACGATCGAACACGCAGGCACGTCCACGATCTGGATGCCATTGGGTGTAGTACTTAGCGTCTTGGAAGGCTTTCTTCTTGCTGCTGAAGCGATGCTCTTGCCGCAGATCAAGGCACCTCCATGAATCGCTCTCAGGGTACTCCAGCCACAGCTCGTAGCGTGGAACGCCACACAGTTCTCGATCCAGACTCCTCTGCTTGGTTGCGTCACTCATCAGCGCTCGTCTTCTTACTCATTCGTTCTCCAGGATGTCGAGCTCATCGACCTCAGGATCATCAATCTCTTTGGAGCATTGATGGCATAGCCCCACGAAGTGATCGAGCTCATTCCATGCGACCTTCTCGGCCTCTTCCTTGCTGTCAGCCTCGACCGTGCCGAGGTACTTAGAACCGCGCACAAGGGCATACACACGATACTCAGGCATCAGAGCCCTCCTGCGCCTCACGACGCTCGCGAGCCGGCGGGTGATGCCACTCGCCAGGCTTGTACTCAAACTCACGTAGGGTTCCACCAAGAGACTCAGCCTGCTCAGGGGTACCGATGACCCGCTCGGTGTAGCCGAACGGGAAGCGCGCGCCGACAGACTCGAAGCCCCAGAGGTGCGTCTGATCCGCCTCGTCCACGAGCCGCTCCTCAGCAGGGAAGAGCTCAACCAGCTCGTACTGCGTACCCAGGATCTCATTCTTGATCCTCTGGAGGTCACGCCAGTCTCGAGGTAGCTTCCCGCGCTCCACACGCCGGATGCTCAACCACACCGGGTTACGCGGGCGAAGGGCGTCGTCGCACGGGACGATGTCGCCTCGGTAGATCAGTACCAGGTAGAGGTTGTTGACCCAGAGTTCGATGTTCCCGGCTTCAGCGTGAGTAACCCAGTCCTTCGCTGCCTCCTCGGACAGCGCGTACGGGGGGCTAGCTACCTGCTGCTCGAACTGCGTCCAGCTACGAGCCATGCTTCTTCTCCATGTTCATGCCGCCGTCGATCCCTACGTGGGCGACGATGTGTTTGCACTTCCAGCAGATGAGGGTCATGTACCGCGGGGGGCGGCGCCCGAGGAAGGCTTTGATGCCCTCCCAGACACGCTGCCAGCCATCGAGGAACACTGACCCGTACATGAACGGATCGAACGGCGCATCCCCGCAGCACGGGCACCGCTCTAGGTACGGGTGGCTATTCATCGGACAGCACCTCGTCTAGACGGGCCAGGGTCTTGTTGTAGCGCGCGAAGAGGCTGTGCCCCTCGGGCAACGTGCTCCGGTTGTGCGTCGTGTCGGCCCACTTGATTTTGCGAGCCAGCGCGTTACCTAGGCACCGATCGACATACTGGTCGTACGGCTCTTTCGATCCCTTAGTTAGAGCCCAGAGGGCGCCCATCTCATCACGACGGAGCAAGACCTCGGATGCCAGCTTGATCATCCCCACATCCTTCTCAAGGACCAGCTTGTAGCTGAACCCGTCGACGACCTGGAGCTCCTCGAGAAAGATGTGCTCCCCTTGATCCTCCAAGACGTCGTGAAGCAGCGCGAGGATGAGGAGCGACTCGATCATCGCCTCGTGGCCAAAGGCCTGATAGACGATCTCGGCCACGGCCTCAGGGTGGGTGATGTAGTTCTCACCGGTGAAGCGCTCTTGGCCCATGTGGGCCGCGGTTGCGAAGGCATGCGCGCCTTTGACCCTAGGCGTGAGGGATAGATGCTCAGTCATTGCTCGAGACCAGCTCGATGGGAAAGATCAGGGACTCGGGGTGCGTCTTGGCCCCCACCGTTACTTGCGTGATCTGCGCGTGCTCCGGTAGCTCTGCCGCCTGCACGCGCGTGGTCGTGAACGGGCAGTCTGCGTGAGCCAACTGCTGCCGGACCTGCTTGGCCACCTCATCGGAGGGTCGGCCGCTCGTAACAGTCATCACGACGATGTGAGTTTTGTCTTGCATGGGTTACCAACTGAGCCAGACGAGGGGAGTATCCTGATCACAGAGCTTGGCCAGGATGGGGAGGACGTCTCGAACAGCGTCCGGGCAGGGAAGCTCTCCTTGGTTGAGTGAGTACGCAGACTCCAGGTTACCCCGCAGAAGTCCTGCATCAATGATGACGGAATGCGTGCCCTCGAGCACGTAAGCAGAGGCATCTACCCACGCAGCGCGGGTCTCGCTCTCTCGGCACCATTGAAGGAACGCCAGGAGGGTCGCGTCCTCTTCGGAACTCAGAGGTCGAATAGCGTCTTGAAGGACGCAGAAGTGTGTGGCCATGATTACTGCCTGGGTTGAATGAAGTCCAGCTCACCAAACCCTGTTGGAGTGGGGTCTGCGGGCTTCGTGACAGGTTGCTGCATCGGACGCTCGACATCCTCGTACAGCCAGTGGGTGAAAGCCGTCCGCGGGATAGGGTTGTCCATCCAGCTCGTGTTCGGCTCCGGGAGCTCCAAGCACTGCGAAACCGTCAGGAGCTCCGGACAGTCGAACGAGTTCGGGCGCCCTTTCTTAGAGATCCACCGGAACTCGCTTGCATACTCCACAGACTCGAAGACCTCGAGGGTCGCCTTCACGTCTTGAGCACAGTAGTCCAGGACCTCCTGCCTATGCCCCTCCGCCCACATGGCGGGGGCCTTGGCGCCGCCGACCGATGCCAGCTTACCCTCGAGGCCGAAGCCCTTGCAGGAGTTCTGGAGGCTAACCGGATAGCCCTTGGTGCACATGACCTGGAACATCAAGTCGTAGTGGTTGAGTGCGATCTTGCGGGCCTTCTCGCGCCACTCCCCTTCCCCAGCCTCCTCGGCCAGGATGTCAAGGTCAAAGCCAAGACCATTCCAGCTAGCCACGCGGATGCCGTCCTCGATGTGTTGCTCGAGCGTGGTCAGGAACATCTGCGCATGCTCCTGGGTCCACGCGAGATCGTCGGGGTTGAAGAAACGAAGAGGGACCGAATCACCGACCACGAGGACGGCGCAGGAGACTCCCAGCGGGCGATGCTCTCGGATGTCCTCGACATCCTCTGGAAGGACCTTGGCGGTCTCGATGTCAAAGGGAGCGAAGGGTCGTTTCATGCTTGGTTCCAAAAACAGAAGGGCCGGCAGGAGCCGGCTCTCACCTAGTTCGGGTGTGGCCTAGGGATGTGATCAACACCGGTGGCCTCATAGGACTCATGACCGATCTGACTCAGTCTCTTGCGCGTGTGCCTGCTTGTCAAGAAAAAGAGACAAGAACAAGGCAGAAGCCGGTCCCATCTGCTTTACTGGAGCCTCAACCCCGCAGCCCCCTACACCTATGACCATCGTCGAACCCACCACACACCTCATCGGATGCACCCAGCTGGACCTCCACGCTGTCAGCGGGTATCTCCGAGCCACGAACCAATCCTCCTTCTTGGCTGACATCGCCAAGGCGAGGCAGCAGGGGCTGTCTGATCTGGAGATCATCTCGAGCTTCTACGCCAAGCTCTGCTACAGCGCCCTGACCCCAGGCAAGAACGAGAACATCAGCCGCACGCGTGACATCGCCGACAACGTGCGAGCCACCCTGGAGCACGGACACGGCAGCGTCTTCGAGCATGTGTCCTTCAACTTCGTAACCACGAACTGCTCCCGCGTCTTCACCCACGAGATGGTTCGGCATCGCGCCGGCACGGCCTTCAGTCAAACCAGTGGTCGGTACGTCCGCACGGATCAGCTGGACGTCGTCGTCGACCCTATCCTGGCTCCGGTCATGGATGAAGTAGAGCTAGTCATCAACGCCATCACAGACCACTACGACGCGATGCGGCTCCGCTTGGGCGTCTGCTCCGATGACGAGCTCGAGGAAGCGCGCCGCAGCTGGGGAGACCCATCAGCCCTACCGGACGAGCCGATCCGGGACTTCGCTACCAAGAAGAAGGTCACCTCGGCCCTGCGACGCGTCCTTCCCAACGGGCAAGCCAACGAGCTGGGGTGGTCCGCTAACGTCCGCTCCCTGCGGCACATGCTGATGATGCGCACCTCCCGGCATGCCGAATGGGAAATCCGCCTGATCTTCAACCAGGTCTACGAGATCCTGATGGAGCAGTGCCCGGGCCTCTTGTTCGATGCTCAGACCGAAGAGGTCGACGGACTTCTGGAGATCACAGGCATGCAGACGCAGCCTTACTGACACTCCCTCCCAGTGTCAGCTTAGCTCGATCGTGCTCAGGTCGACGCTGCGCTCTTGCGCCTCAAGTAGCGCCCCCTGAGCAAACAGCGAAGCAGAGCCGTCGATGAGATTGACGAGCACGTCCTGGGCCCGAAGATCGTCGTTGGCCTGCTTTGCTACTGTGTATAGCTTGTCAGTCGCGCTTGGGTCCTGGGTGTCTAGACAGCCGAGGACCTTGGTGGCGTAGGCCTCTACCTTGCCGCCTATCGAGGCTGTCAAGGCGTCAGCCCCGAAGACACCGTCGAAGTCCCCGTCAAGTAGGCTCCCTAGCATGGCGTCCAGGCCTTTGCCTGATAGGAACTCTGCGAACTGCTTGGCGTAGGCCAGCCCTTGCAGGAAATCAGTGTTACCCAAGCCGAGCAGGCTGAGGAGCGCCTGGCTCTGCGCCTGGATCTGAGAGCGTCGAAGCGTGAGGATGGATACCGCCTCGTCGATTCGAGAGGTCACTCGGTTAGTGGGGGTCAACTGGTTCTGGACCTTGAGTCGTGCGTAGGTGAGGACATCTGTGATGCTTTCCTGCGCTTCGGCTGCGGTAGCTGTAACCAGCTTCTTGGTATCCTCGTAGGTCTCCACACCCTCCAGGATCAGATCCGAGAACTCGGCTGCCTCATCTCCCGCCTCAAGAAGGCTGCGCGAGGCTTTCATCGTCTCGTTCAGGACCTTGAGCTCGAGGCACCACTTCTTCTCCTTGGTGATGTAGAGCAGGAGCTCGCCGCGGATGTCCGTATCCGCCATGTCCTGGATCACCTTGTTCAACTGGCAACGAACCAGAGCGATGATCGGGGAGAAGAAGTTATCCGTCTGGAGCTGGCTCAGCAGGCTGCCAGGGAAGCTGATCAACCCCTCCGCGCTGCTCTCCCCTTTCTGAGCCCGGGCATACCAGAGAGCCTGGTAGGCCTCGAGGGTCAAGACCAGGGACAGGAGTCGATACGGCTTCGAGCTAAAGCCGAGATCGAACTCATCTGACGCCTCGCACAAGAGCTCCTCTACGTACTGGATGATCGATCGAGCCGCGTCGTAGGAGGTGCCGTCAAACCCCGCTCGAGTCTCGATCTTTGCCTGGACCGCCGACAGGAGGGAGTCCGCCTGGAGCAGGTTGGTCTGAGCCGCCTGCACCACCTTGGAGTGGTTGAAACCGAAGGGCTCGTTCCCCATCTCCTCCACCAGCGCTCGCATCTCAACGAGGACGTCGAGGATCTGGTCGATAAGAATGATCTCAGCGTTGTGAACCGTGTTCAGCGCGTCTCCCGCGAGCAGGAAGAGGCCTTCGCCGAAGTTCTCCAGCTGCGACATACCCATGCTGAGGATCGACTGAGCTGCCCCCACCTTCTTGAGCACCTCGTTAGCCGCACCGGCTACAACCTGAGTGATCGTTGCCGCCGTGGCCGTGACCACGTTCTCATTGCACTCGGTAAGACCGTCGAGCTGCTTCTCCTTGGTCGGGTCCAGGATCTGGTTGATCAGCCCCGTAGGGCTCAGATCCCCCTCTACCAGCTTGTCCGTAGACAGGAGCGCCCCGCCTAGTTCCTTGATTGGGGTGAGGGCCGCCAGGATGTTGTTCGGATCCACGATGGCCGTGAGCGCGTTCTCGATCTCCGCCTTACTAGCTGAGATGGACGTCGGGTCGTATCCGAACGCCTCCTCCACCGCCGAGCCTGCCGCCTCGAGAGGGCCCGTCACCACCGCGTCCCAGAGATCCCCCGCCTGCTTGCCCTTGATCTCCGCGTAGATGATCTCTAGATCGAACCCCAGCGGCCCTAGGACGGTCTCCAGCTGGGTATCTACTAGGTCCACAAGCTCCTGGAGAGCCGAGGGACAGGTCTGGCTCTCGATGAGCTCGCTCTGCGGGGTGTTCTTGATCGTAGCCACGTCCAAAAGTGTAAGCCAAGCGCGCGGACGCATGGGTCATAAGTCCAGTGACGCGCCCCCTTTACCCCCTACAACCACCATGACGAACATCGTCAACCTGCTCCCAGACTGGGAGCTCGACCCCGATCACCCCGGCCGAGCGCTCCCTAAGGACGGGATGTGGCTCACCATCAATGGCCAGATGCAGCACATCACCGCCCTCGAAGTCACGTACAGTGACACATACGGCCTCGAGGTGCCTGAGCATTCCGTCTTCGGCAACGAGCTCGATCAGCTGTTCGCCCTGGTCGGCGGGGGCCTGTCCTACACCGAGATCCCGGGTCTCCCCAAAGGGACCCAGTGGGTAATCTACTGCTCTCCGGAGGGCGCCTGATGACCGACATGGCTAACACCATCCACCTGGCTCGAAACGATCACGAGCTGGTTCAGATTGTCCTGAACTACCTGATCGACAGCTCCATGCCCTTCGCCATCCTCAAGGAGGGGTACGAGGGGCGAACGCTGCGTATCGAGGTAGGCGTCAAGATCGACCCCAATCAGATCTTGCGGATCACCGAGAGGCTATTGGGCCGAGATCCTGACATAGACATCTCGCTGGGCATGGTTCAGATGCTCGGGGACAAGCCGATCGTGATGATCGCCGGCGCCGTCGACGAGGCACCCCCCATCCCTGAGGCCCTACACCGCGCCCAGGCTGCGGATCAAGAAGGTGCCTCCATGATCAGCCGCGGGATTATCGGCCGAGCTCTGAAGCCTGAGCCAGAAACGTGGCACAGGGCTCAGCAAGAGCTGGATGATCACGAGACCCTCGTCTACCACGTGATCTGCCCCGCGCACCACACGCAAGTCATGCTGCGCCTGCGCGACTCTACGGAGTACCTCGGCTTGATGACGATGCTAAGCGAGAAGCACTATCAATCCGTAGGCACCTATGCCGTCCCGGTGGACAGTGTGGAGTGGTTGTCGGCTGCCGAGGTCATCAAGGTCGAGGGTCTGGACCCTGACCGGGTCGTGGACCCTGACCGGCCAGAAGAGGAGGGGTAGGTGGCATAAGTAGGGTGACGATCCGTTTCACCCCACCACCATCACACCACCCATGGCTAACTACAAACCCCGGCTGTTCCGGGCCTTCGAACTCCGCGGCGGGCACGCCGTAAAGTTCGCCTGCCAGGCCGACCGCATCTTCGCGGCAATCCCCCTGAACCCCAACGACCTCATCACGGTCGGGGACAGCCAGAAGGCGTACCAGGCCTACGAGGTCTGGTTCAAGGGCGACCAGATGCCGGTCGTTCTCCTCCTCGACCTGGATCAGCTGGCCAAGGCCGCGCCCTGGCTGCTGCGCATGACCATCACCGTCGACGATCTCGGCGACATGCTCATCGATCAGAAGGCACGGACGTGGCAGAAGAACTGCCGCAAGGAAGGTTTCAGCCTCGTCAGGATCGCCGTGCCGCGCAAGCGGCAGACCTTCCCGGTCGTCGGAACCGTCGACGACCACCACCCCCACCAGGACCCCGAAGTGGTCCGACGCGCTCACCGCGCGAGCCAGAACGGCCGGGTCATCCCGACCGAGCAGCTCGCGTGACCAGGTGATGGTGGGGCAGGAGGGGCCTTCGGGCCTCCTTGCCCGCAGCTAGGCCCCTCCCTCGGGGTCTAGCTGTTTTTTAGTTCGGGCGGGCTGCCTTCTTGCTCTTGGCGCTCTTGAGGATCTCCTCGCGGATCAGCTCTGGCCACGTCCGACCCGGGCTCTCTTGTTTGCGCTCTGAGATTCGACGCAAGTTGGCTGGCTTCAAGAACTTAGGGAGAGGGACAGAGACCGGGATGCCGTGCCGCTGTCGCCGACCTACCGCTCGAGACTGTCGCTCAGCCATTCCTCAACGCTCGATTCTGATAGTGAGCCTCGAGCTTGCGCCGCGCCTGGAGCCCCTCATGGGCGTAAGCAACTGCCTGACGCTTTAGCCGCTTCTTCGGGTCCTCACCCGGGATACGGGTCGCAGGATCAATCGCAGGAGCCAACTCTTCAGCCAGCTTCTCCCCCATCCCCTCGAGGCGCGGCTCCTCAACCACTCGACGCACATCCGCCACCGACATCCCTCGCTTCACCATGGGGTTACCGCCGTTGCATTTAGGGCCGCCAGGTGTGCTACCCGTCTCCTTGTGCTGGAGCCCCGCCGGGTTCTTCCCCTGCTTGGTGCGGTGTTGAACATGCTTCTTGTCCGTGACCCGGCCGGATGGGTGGTAGGTGCGGATCTTGGCCTCGCCGTACTTGGCACCCTCGTCGTTCATCTGCTCCACCGGTCGATCCTCCGTGAGCCAGCTCTCAGCCAGCGACAGCCCGCGCTTACGTCGTTCGCGGTAACTCAGCCTCCTCGCCTTACTTACGCGCTCCGGCGGCTCATCCGCAGCGTGCCGTCCACGACCAGATCCGTGATCAGTCCCGTGGCCACTATCCATAGACCGCCCCTTGAGGACGGTCTGGGACGGGTCAAAGACATGCTCGTAGTGGAAAGTCGACGTCGAGGGCACACAGCCAGTTTAGGCCTCCTGGTGGTACCTAGAAAGCCAAAAACAGGGGGCTGTGTGGCAAGAGTCTGGTGAGCGGGGGATCTTTCCAGCCCAGACGGGGCTAGATCCGCTGCACCACCCAACATCAACACCCATCATGGAAACGATCAACCGCATCGCCTCCGACCTGGACACCTCCCTGGACGCCGTCAACCCCCTCGAAGGGTTGGGCGCCCTCACCGACGACCAGACCCAGCAGCTGGTCAACGCCGAGGTCGGCGTGGCCAAGTCGGCCAGCCGGCTCAACTACGCCCAGGCCGGCGCGAGCCTCCTGACCGCGTGCGCCTTCACCTACTTCGTGTACAGGTACGTGAGGGGTCAGGCCAAGCAGAACGAGCTGACCGACATGCACATCGCCAACGAGCGCAACCGCGCCAAGCTCGACGCGGCCCTCGGCAACGCCGCCGGCGTCGAGCTCGAGGAGGTCCCGGCCCCCGAGGAGGAGGCCAAGGAGGTGGACGGCAAGTAGCCGCTCTTCCATCCCCGAAGAGGGGCGCCCACCAGCGCCCTTCTTCTTTTGCCTAGAGCTGCCCCGAGCGGGTAGACTCATGTAATGAAACTAGCGACACGCCCCGAGGTGGAGATGCGCCTGGAGATCAACCAGCGCCTCCTACACCTGATCAGCTACGCCCGCACCGAGTGGGTCCCGTCCGAAGGGCTCGTTCGACTAATCAATCAGTCAGCAGCCCTTCGAGATATCGACTTCGAGCAGCATCGGCGCCTGGCTATCAAGGCAACACAGCAACAGCGGCATGAGCTCGACGTCTACCGCCTCATCAACGAGATCCTAGCGCTTATCGACGAGAACCCCGCACTCAACGAGGAGCAGAGAGCGCTCACCTCTGACTGGTTCTGGCGAGCCTACACCAAGCACAGCGCCGAGCTGGCTCAGATACCCGTCGACTGGATCCTGAAGAACCGCGCCTAGGGCGTAGAGACGCTGAGGCGTCTCTTTTTAGTACATCGACAGGTCGCCTTTACGCGCAGTGTCCCCGGAGAGCACGCCCCACTCATCGAGGCGGCCCGGATGGATGAAGGCCGTCCGGAGATTCTTGGCCGACAGCTCTTCCTGAGCAGTCACACTCCACTGCTCGGCTACGACGAGCTGGGGTCGGTTACCAAACGAGTCGATCAGCGACTCCTCGAAGAGCCAAAGCAGATACCGGTCCAGGTCATCCTCCGCCCCGAAGGAGAAGGTACGCACCACCTGAAAGGATCGATGACCGCTAGGGCAGTCTCGATCGGCTAGTGCTACGACGTCGACCAGCTTGCGCGCCTCCGCGGTACCGCGAGCGACGAACACCCTGTAGCAACGCGTGAAGTCGTAGTCCTGATCCTCTGTGACCCTGTAACCCTTCTCAGGCACCCGGTAGGGGCGATGCACGAACCGAGTGACCTGAGCGTCGCACTTCACGGCACCGAGTGGTGGGAGGGGGCCGGATCGTCCACGTACTTGTCGACGATGTCGAACAGATCGAGTACGAGCTCGTGCACATCGACGTCGTCGTAGCTGGCCTGGATCTTGAGGGTCTTGGTACCCGTGGATTGGGTCGAAGTCCATACAGTGATGATCGTGTCAGGGATCAGGTTCAACGCCGCCGACGCGGCGGAGTTGTGCGCCTCGTACTCCACGTACACATCACCAAACGGCCCGTGCACCGTGCGGATGATCTTCCCAAACAGGCTTGAGCAGGCCTCAAGCACCTCGGAGACCGTCTTGAACGAGACGTCGGTCCACTCCTTGTCCGTGACTTTCAGATCCATGCCCATAGATGAGCCTCGTCGTTGGGGTGACCGAACTGAGAACCTCGAGTGGGATTGGCCTCGTCCCACTGCTCAGCTACACGGGCCTCGTTCATGTAGCCGGGAAGTCGAGTGCGATCTCGAACTTCTGGACGACGGCGGACCTGGGGAGGGCGCTGATACGCGAGTTTCGCTCCGAGGTAGAAGTCGGAGGGCGGTAGGGATGCCGGCGGGGTGGTCGGCGGCTCAAAGCGATCAGCCATGATGTGTGCGGACTAGGTCCTCACACGTCATTTTAGGCCATTCAGCCTTATGGATTAGCGTGTCGGCAAAGGGCGACAGGTTGAACATGGCGGTACCGCGAGCAGCCGCCCACTGGCGGCACTGCTTGTAGAACGCATCGTGAACCTTAGTCCACCCTCCCCCACCTGTGCTGGCTAGGCGCATCAGCTGATTCTCAGCTCGACAGTTCGGGCAGACTCGAGCCCGGTTACGCCGAACCACCTGCTTAGGACCGCACCACTGGGTACAGGCCCGGCAGTACCAGGACCCGCGCACAGTTCCGAAGAAGTGCGTCTCCTGCCCACGGGCATGCCGATCGGGCGCACTGTGGTCGACACCGAGGATACCCACCGCCTTGGCGCCTCCGAGCACTGCCATTTGGATAGCGTAGGGTGGGGTGGTTCCTTCACGGATCAGAGGGTCGTCGAGTGTCGACGGCCACTTGATGTGCTTGAGGTTCATGATCTCCGGCTGGAGATTGAAGTACCGGACGTTCGGCCGCTTCAAGCACTCGAGGCTGTGCGTGATCCCATGCCATGTGAAGATGGGACCCTCGAAAGTGTCGTAGGTCTCCTTCTCGACGTAGTAGATCGGTGGATCGGTGAACAAGAGCGCCGATGGTTTGTAGACCCCCGCGACTCGGTTGACCCCGATGGTAACTACGTCGTCCAGAACAGACAGGTCAACCTCCTTGAGGGCTGGGCTGTTGCCGAGGATGACCACCACCTTGTCCTTCATGTCAAGGTTCGGAGCCGCGGCGAACGCCTGGATATCCTCGCGCCGCCGGTTGATGCTCGTGCGGGCGGCCTTGACCGACTGAATATGAACCATGCTACTTGTTGTTGTGGAAGACGGTGCGGTAGGCCTCTGCCCACGCAATCCCGAAGTGCCCAGTGTGGTCTGGGTCGCGGTCCTTGTACAGGGGCCAGATCATGGCGTGAGCCCACTCGTGGGTCAGGATCAGAAGGGACAAGGCTAGGTCCTCCATCTTCTGAACCCGAATGTAGTAGCGGCCGTGACGGTTGTCGCAGTCGCCTAGATCACCGTCGGGTAGTTCGACGCGAGTGACAGAAACCCGAGCGCTCAAAGGGCACAGCACCTTCAGCGCACGGATTGCGGCTCGCCACTCTTTGTTGTCGAACTTAGCCATCATCCTCCTGGATCAGGCCTAGAACCATCTTGGCGGTGCGGGCGTACCCGGCAATGTCATCCCAATGATCTTCGTACCGAGGCGACCGCGCAGCTCGGACCAGCTTGTCGATCACGAACTTGGCCGCATGTTGGATAGCAAGGGCCTCTTCATCTGAGAGGTACCGACGACCGTCCACCGCCTGCATCCCTGAGAGGGCCTCGGCAAGCAACTCACGCTCGTGTCGGAAGTGCTTGAGCCACAGCTGGTAGAGCTCTTCGGAGGTGGAGAAGTGATCCAGAGGATGCCCGTACATGTCACCACGGGCGACGGTGAGTTCTTGAGTCTTCATAGTTACTCGACAAATACCGGGTGGGACCCCGTCATCCCGTGGTCCTTCTCGACCAAGCACATCATCTGACGGGGCGGCTCGAACTGACACTGAAGCAGCTGAGCATAGGCAGAGTAGCCAATCAACGATCCGTTCATCATCCCCAGGTCCTGGAATGCTTTGGCTTGATGCCAGTGCCCAACACACGTGAGGTAGCAGGGCCGTGTCTGGTTCCAGGCCTGGTGGGCCTTGTGTAGCCGGCCGTAGACGCCTTGCTGGCCCCCGGCGTACTTGAGGTCCTCCCCGTGGTGGAACCGGATCCTTCGATCAAAGACCGAGACCGTGTCATGCAGCCGACTACGGGTGACGTGGAACTCGATCGCATCGTCACTCTCGAAGGCCTGCCGCAGCTGGGCATACATGAACCACTCGAGGTTGTGCTCCGCGGCCTTCGTCGTGAAGGGTTTGCGGGTGAGGCGGCCGTGGTTGCCGAAGGAGCATGGAACGATGATCCTGTCGAGCTTTCCATGGTTGAGCAGGAACTCGAAGCCACGCCGCAAAAGGCGAGCGGCGAAGTCCACCGCCTCTAGCGGGGCCATCGCCGTCGTCTCCTTCATCTCCTCATGAATGTGGCCGGTGATGAAATCGCCGCCGCACCACAAGATCATGTCGTCAATCCGCGTGTGCTGCCTGTTCAGATTGATCAGCCGCAGGACACTGGTGAAGAACCGCTCAGCTCGCTTCTCCGCGATCTCGGGGTTGTACTCGTTGAGCCCCTGTACCGTTTCCCTAGGGACCAGCTCCTCTAGGTGCCAATCCGAGGCCAGTACGATCGGGACCGACTCGCTGACGCTGGACTTCTTGCGGGGCCGGATCTTCTTCGGCGGGCGGATCGGCCGAAGGGCGTGGGAATAGGCATCGATCTCAGTCTCGAGCTCCTCCCGACGCTTATCAGCGTGCTTGAGTAGGAGGCGAAGCTCTGTCGTCTCGGCCCGATGCGCACGGGCTGCGCGCTCCATCTTGGCTCGCGTCTCCTGGTGCTCCGCCTTCTCCATGCGGAGAAGCGTGTCCGGCTCTTTCTTGGGCTTACGGCTAGGCATAGGACTTCGTTGGGTTGGGTAGGCCGAGACACTCCGAGGCATGCCTGGCTAGATGAACGCGACCATGGTTGATGTCATGCTCTTGCTTGAGCCACTCGACGAAGCGAGTCCACGTGGTATCGCCAGCCTCGCCGGCCGACCAGGCTTCGAGCCACGCTCGAATATCCTCGTCCACCTGAGGCTTAGCCTTGGCGGTCATGCAGGCATGGCAGGGGCGTTTGCGCTTTCGCTCCGACTCAGACTGAATGAAGTCGAAGACGCGGGCATTCTTCTTGGCTTTGGTCATGGGCAGTTACTGTGGTTGATCCCCTTGCACCGATACCCCGAAGCGCTCAGCCGAACTGAGCCGTCGAGACTATCGATACGCGGAGCGGGCGCTGCGGCGCGCGGATGTGATCAAAGCCTTCTGATTGGCCTTCATCGTCTTGCGGAATCCGATCATCGAGCCCTTGAGGGCACGTCTCTGGATCTTCTTGAACTTCTTCAAGATGTCCGTGATCGGACGACCGCTACGGATCAGCTTGGCGCCTGGCAGGAGCCGCTTGTTGGCTCGATCCAGGGCCCTGAGCAGAACCGTGTTCTCTAGTTGCTTGGCGTTCTCGGAGAGCAGCGGCATGGTCGGGAGCGGGCGAGCCCCGCAGTCCCAAACGACCCGCATCATGTGCTGGAGCAGGTCTCGCTCATCGTCCGTCTCGGGGATAACCTCCTCGAGCTCCTCGGCCGTAACCTCCTCACGCTCCTCGGCCTGCTTCTCCAGGCCGCAAAGCATCCCGAACACGATGTCTGGACTAACTCTCATTCAGCGCTCCCCTCGTCCGAGGCCTTCTTCACGCCTGGGAGGCGCTGACGGTTCTGGTAAGCCACCACGAACGCACCGAGCAGCGTGGTGATCTGGTAGATCAGGGCCCGATCCATGGCCGGGCTGTACGGCTCTGTGGCACTGGTAGCCGGTGCCACACTGGCGGGCGGCTGGGGTGGGGCCGGTTTAGGGGGCTCGTCATCCTCGAGCAGGCCTGGCTGAAGAACAGCAGCCCTAGCCGGTGGCATTGTGGTACCGATGTACCACGTCAAACCGAACCCGATCGTGTGTTGATCCTCCGAGATCGGCGCCTCCCAGGGGTCGGCATCATAGTGGCCGAAGCCGCGCTCATAGGTCATCGACAGCTCGTCCGGCTGAAACACCGCACAGCTGACGAGCGTGAGCAGGAGGATCAGGCGGCCGGTCACGAGCCCTCAGGCTTCTTGTAATCCTCAGGGACCCTCGCCTCGCTCTTAGCCAGGCCGCGGGACACGTTATAGCTGACGACCACGGCAGCCAGGCTTACGATGCTGGTAGCCAGGATCACGGCCACAGGCCAGGTCAGCTCGAGATCCTGGATCCCGCCGTCCTGGAGCAGCGCCGTCAACAAGGCGATCAACAGACCGGCCGCTCCCGCGGCGCCTGCATTTTTGGTCAGTGAGTACTCGCTGCTCTTCGTACCGGGTGTCATGGGGTTACCTCCACACCCCCAAGTATAGAGCAAGGCCCCGGAGTACGAGGAAATCGCACTCCAGGGCCTTCGGCCGGTTCGACGGACGGAGCTATTCGCCTTTGACCCGCTCGATGTAATCACGGACCAGCGCGACGCTTCGAAGCCTAACTCGACGGTCGAGCGGCTCGATCGGGTCGACGGCGGGGTCGTACGGGAACTCCTCAGAGACCCAGCCCACGTAGCGGTCGAACACCGGGTCAGCGAAGCCCTCGAACACCGAGACCTGGACGTAGCCCGTCCCGTCGGCATCCGCGAACAGCTCGGCGAACAGCGCGGACTGCGAGAGCATAGCCTCAGCCTCAGCCTCGTCGATGCTAGCCCAGGAGCCCTCACCATCTGTACGGGCGACGTAAGCATCGTGCTCATCGATGACTAGCATCGAGGAGTCCTCCACGTCATCCAGGATGACGGTAGCGCGCGGAGTGATGCAGCTGGCGGCAACCACTAGCAGAGCCGCGCCCGTCAGAAGCGTCTTGAGGCGACTCATCAGGCCACCACCGCGGCTCGGACCATGGTGGACATGACGTTGACCGCCGCTCCCACGGCCGCGTCCAGGGTGCGCCAGCCGGCCTCACGGATCTCGACCCGCTTAGAGCCAGCTAGGGTACGCATCTGAGACTTGAGGTGCTCGAGGAGATCGTCACGCCCCAGGGAGGCGGCCTCCACGATGTCAGCAGCGATCTGGGCGGCCCAGCCTCCGAGGTCCCCATCAGTGGACTCCAGAAGCGCGTGGGCCTCGTCCTTCAGTTGGAGAGCCAGGCTGTCACGGACCTGGTCCCACTTGATATCTAGTTCAGGCGGCATGTGCTTGCTCTTTCTTGGGTTGTGGGCCGCGGCCCAGAAGTGTCGTCACAGTGGCGACATGTCAAGCATAGGCCGAAGTGGGCCCGGCCTGCAAGCCTCTCCTACATTCCTGGTGAAATCAGTCATGAGTCCCCTGAACCCCGATTTGGCTCACAGGAGCCTCAACCACCCACAACCACCATGCGCATCATCAACCTGCTTCCCGCCCCCGTCCGCGTCCTCACCACCTTGGGGACCCTGATGCTCGAGCGCCCCGCCGACATCGACCCCGTCGAGATCAACCCCATCCTCGCCGACATGCCCGAGGAGGCCGGCGACCCCGCGCAGGACCTGAACATCAAGAAGGTCCAGATCCAGGTCGCCAACATGCCCGACGAGCGGGAGGACGACACCGTGTTCATCGTCCCCAAGGCCCTCGCCTTGGCGATGGTCGAGCGGACGGACCTCTTCTACCCCGAGGAGAACGCGAACGCCGCCGGTCACGTCTTCCTCGTCCACGCGGCCTCGACCGAGGTGCTGCCGGCCCACGAGATCGTGGCGGCCGAGCACCCCGAGGTCGACGAGGACCCGCCGGAGCTCCCCGCGGAGGCCACCACCGTCGAGGACCCGCCGGCCGATCCCGTGCCCGCCCACGCGGGTTGGGCCGCCCCCGGCAACACGCACTGATCGACCAACCACCATCCTGCCCCGACCCTCACCGGTCGGGGCACCTCCCCCACCTCTTTCTCTTATGGGTGCATTCTTCAACTTCGCCATCACACAGCTACCGACCTTCAACGACGGTAAGACGATCTACTGCATCACCGACCACCCTGACGGCGTCGAAGAGCTCGAGAAGAGGGCGGAGACGCTGACCCGTGACCGGCTGCTGGATATGTGCAGCATCATCTGGGGCGAGGACGATGCAGAGGACGATCGCCTGGATGAGATGAGTGAAACGATCAAGGGCGCGATCGACGTGCTGAACAGCAACCGCCGAGACGTGGGGACGCTGCTCATCGACAAGCGCGTCTACCTCCTCACGGGCGGTATGACCTGGAGCGACGACCCGACCGAGGCGCTGACCCCGATTCAGATCCTCGAAATGGCCGGAATCACCGAGGAGCCGCTCGACCTGATCTCGCCCAATGAGTAAGTGCAGCCGCTGCGGCAGGCCTACCGCCAAAGAGGACCTGGTACGCTGCACCGCTGCTGGGCATCTCGGCGGACCGGGAGCCAAACCCACCTGCTCCCCTTGCTTCTATCGAGCCTGCCACCCGACCAAGGAGCCGGCCGTATGGATCGTGCGCAGCCTGGTCGCAGGATTCAGCGCGCTCACAGCACAGCAGCGGGCGCGCCTACGCGCCTACGTACAGAAGCAGGGAGCCAAACTCGCAGTCGGCCGACACTTCTACTCTAAGTACTGGATCTACAAAGGGATACCGCGAATCCCTGTCGTAGCAGCTGGGCGCCTCCCGCGCACCAAGACTATCTCGACACCTGAGACTGCATGGGTCAACCTAAACCTTCGTATGGAGGCTGCGGCCGATCGGGCTGCTGGGAAAGACCCGCTATCCTTTGACGTGGCCGTTCGAGATGCCACGCTGGCTCAGGTTCGAGAGGCACTCTCCAAGCGAGCTCCTCGCCGCAAAAAGAAACCGAAGCCGACCGATCCCCTTGACGCCCTTGACGACTTCCTCTGATGAGCCTCCCCAAGACCAGCGTAGGTGACTACATCTGGCGCCCAGTCATCATGCACCTGATGGATGGACTAACCCCTGTGCACTTCGATCTGCGGCCGGATGTCCGCGTCCGTGATGACATCCTCACCGTGAACCCCCTGCGTGGGTTCGCAACATGGGGCGATGTAGCTGAGCTAGGTGCGCCGCCGGTCGGCGATGGGTGGCGGTTCCACCCTACCGGGCCGACAGGGACACCACTGCTCTACGATGGGCAGATCCCCTCAGACTGGACCTTCTTCGAAGTCACCCGTCTGACCCGAAAGACGATTGCTAGGCGTTCTCGGATCTGCGCTCACGTGTACCCAAGGACCGGCTCCATCTGGCCGCTGTTCCAGCGCATCGAGGACTGGTTCAAGACTTCGGTCATGCCAACGCTTCCTGAGGCGGAAGCCGTGGAGCAGTACCGCCGCATCTTCGACGCTGAGAAGTGGGAAGAGCAGTGGGAGGCGCTTCGCACGCTCGACACCTAAACCAGCAAGAGCGGCGAGCCTGTCGGGCATGAGTATGGTGACTGGGGAGTGTATACCCCAACCACCACCCTCACCCGACATAGTCATGCGACGATTCCTCACCACGCTCGCGCTCCTCGTGCTAGTCGCCACCAGCTGCGGCGGGGCCAGCATCCCCTGCGGTCGGTGCGATGCCCCGGCCACTAAGGCACTGACCCGGACCGAGACGACCTACTACTGCTCCAAGCACTGGGCCGAACGCACGGCAAGCCCGTACACTTGGTCCACGTTCCAGCAGTACGGGTTCACCGTCCGCGACCTGTGAGAGCCTCTCGGGGCTCAGGAAGGGCCTTCGGGCTCTTCTTTTACTTTTAGCTGGACGGCGTCGCCGATGAGGTGAATCGAGAAGGCAGCCCCCGGCTCAGGCCACTCGATCTCAGCGCCTTCGAAGACCTGGGCCACGGTCAACGCCATGTAGCGCCCTGTCTTGGTCAAGCAGAGGATGCCGCCGATCTTCCCCCAGTCTCCCTCGAGCAGCATGATGTCGCCGGGCTCCGACCCGCCCTTGAGCCAGTTGTTCGGCCACTCGGATCGAGGCCGCCGGCGGACGTGACTGAAGCGCAGACTCTCTGGTGTGTCCTGAATCCTCATAGGGAACTACCAAGCTCCTGGGCCAGCTCCCGCTTGATCTTGTAGACCTTGTCGGCCGTGATCCCAAGGGTGCGGGCGATGGCCGGCACAGATGATAGGCGCTGCTTACCGTGCGCGCCCATGCTGAGATCGTAGACAGCCTGCTGCTGCTTGGTCCACCCCGCGTACGCCAGCTCAACCGACTCCTGGTACCGGCTGTGCGCTTGGTCCAGTGCCTTGACGTTCTCGAGGCCGCTGCCCGCCAGGCTACGCTGGGACATCATCCGGTCCATCTGCTTCACATCCGTAGGGCTCCAGCCCAACGCATCGGAGAGCTCGGCCACCGTGGGCTCTCGACTATGCTCCACCCGCAGGAGGCCCTTGACCGCCTCGTACCGGTGGAAGCGCAGGTGCCTGTGCTCCGGCGCCCGGTCCACGCGCTTGTTGCTGTTGACGTAGCGGTAGAGCCCGCGCAGGTAGTTGTCGAGGAACGTGCGGAAGGCCACACCCTGGGACGGGTCGAACTTGGTAACCGCCAAAGCCAGAAGCCGCATACCCTCACCCTCGATCGCCGCGATTGGGATGGGGGCGTTACGGAACCCGCGGGCCTTCATCTGGATCAGATCCATGTGGCTACGGATCAGCCGGTTCAGCGCCTCCTTGTCGCCCTTCTGCGCCCGCTCTACCAGACCTAGATCGGTATCCTTCCGGGCGTCTCGGATGGCCTTACTCGGCCGATCAGTCGTATCACGTGCCATCGAAACCTCGGTCGCCGAAGTGCTTGCGGGCATAGGACAGGATCAACTCCTGCCGTGCTTGAGTGGTCAGGTACTTGTTGGTGGCCTGCTCTCGAGCCTCCTGGATCAATGGATCGCTTGAAGCCGCGTCTACCGCGGAGGCGGCCACCGCGTTGAAGGGTCCAGGAAGAACCTGCTCAAGAACATCACTAACCACAGTGGATGCAGGGTTGGTCATCTTCTTCTCATCCACCAGCTTACTGAAGAGGCTATCGTCGAATACCAGCCCAGCTCCGGTTGTCGTCTGCGATCCTGAGACCGGACGCATCTGATAGAACTCCTTGGTGGTGGGTCGGTCGGCAAACTGCGTCACGAGCTCGAGCTTGTGATCCTCGAGGAACTGCCCCAAGCTCGTGGCCTCTCGTTTGAGGAACGTCCGATGCGCCCACTCGAAAGGCGTGGCCTGCCCACCACCAGCTGCCGCCACGTCATGCCAGCTAGGCGGCGGGGCCACGTCGTCCGTCAGCTCCTCCTGCCCTTCCAGGATGGGGTAGACGTTGTTCAACGCCGAGACCCCGGACAGATACTCGAGGTAGTACTCCAGTCGATCCTGCATACTCAGGCCCGACTCAGTCTCAAGCTCCCCAAGATCCAACTCAGTCAAGGATGCTCGGATGGCCGCTACAGTCTCGTTCGTTGCTGTCGCCGTGTACGGGCCGGTGTAGAACGGCTTACATCCGAAAGAGGTCTGGTACAGGTCATCCAACTTCTCCGTGGCAATCAAGTCCTCAGAGAAGAAGGCCGGGGGCGCCGGCCAGTCCAAGCGGGTATCGAAGTCCTCAAGGACCTTCTGGCCGTCCTCGATGATCTCATTCGTCAGTGTGTCGACGATCGTCTGGTACTGGTCTTTGTAGGATTGATCAGCCGCAGCCTGGGTCGAGGGCGGGAGATCGAGGAAGTCCAAGTTCTCGCCAGAATCTGCGATGTCCTTCTGAATCGTAAGCCACTCGACAATCGCCGCCGTGGCCAGCTCGTAGTACGTCGCCGCCACGGTCAGGACCGCGAGGGCACCGGCCACGGTGTTCGGGGCCTCGCCACCTGTAAACACGTCGCTGGAGGCGCCGCCGTTGACAATGGAGCCTAGCGCGCTCTTGAGTCCCGACACCGAGAAGCCGTCACCCAACGCCGCCTTGGCTGCTGTGATCTGCCCAGTCGTATCAACCAGGACCGGGACGTCGAGGAACAGGTATGCCAAGTACGCTGGACTGACATTGCCCGCCGCGTAGATGGTCTGGTCACCTTTGGTCAGGGTCGTGGAGAAAGCAGATCCGCCAACAGCGATCTCCCCAGTATTGAGAGCCTTTGCGACAGCCGCCCCATCGACCAGAAGCTCATCCAGGCCTGCTTGAATCTCCGCAGCCTCCGTCGATAGGTCCTGGAAGTAGGTCGTCAAGCCGGTCCCATCGAACTGCGTGCCCTCAATCGTCAGAGTCTCCTGGATCGGAGCGCCCGTCGTCGTAACCAGGTCGACGGTATCTCCACCGATGTACGTGTTCCAGTTCTGGAGCGCGGACTGAGTCTGCTCGATCTTGGCGCCCAGCCCGCCGTACTGCGTAGTCTGAGACGCGAGGGGGCCTGAGAGCGCCGAGGAGATCGTCTGCCCCAGCGCCTGGTCCGCAACCTTGCTCTTCTGGGTTTGCAGCTCTTGGAGCTTCGTGGAGAGGCCCTCGAGCGCGGCTCGGATCTCCTCGATCTCCATCTTCGGAACAGGCCGAGTACGATCCAGCTGAAGAGTCGTCGACTCCTGGCCATCAGAGTTGACCACGAAGGTGGTCGACACGACCTGACCAAAGTACGAGATGTCCGAGTCGAAGATGATGGTTGGAAGCCCGGGGATGATCCACCGGTGCCCAAGCATCGAGACCTGGCCCTGGCGCCGGTAGCGCATCAGCTGAAGCTGGTAGTTAGCCACCGCCGCCATCAGGTCGGCGTACGCAGCATTTTCCGGGTTAGCAAAGTCTTCGATCGACTGGGCCGTGGCCTGGTCCTCCGTGCGTGGGATTGTGCGGCTCAGGTACGCCGCGGCTGCCAAGGCTTCGAACCGGTTCTGCCCGAAGCTCGGGACAATACCCTTCTCCAGCTCTAGGTCCGATACAGCGCCAAGGAGGCTACGCACCGACCCGCTCTCCAAGTCGGCGGAGTCCGGGTATGCGTACGGTGACGTGGCCCCGCTCACGTTGATCGAGCGGCCAAACGTGGACGCCATGGCGAAGAGGTTCGCCGAGGTCACGTCATCACCAGCACCCTCCCGCGCCTTGCGGATGATGTCCTCAGGAGCCAGCCAGTAGAAGAAGTTACCAACGAAGGAGGCTAGGTGCGGGTCCTGTACCAGGTGCCGCGTCGGCTCCGACTGGAACTCCCGCCCGATGGACAGGTCTGCCATCTCATCCGGGAACACGAAGTTGCACGGAGGCGGCAGCGCGTAGTACGTCTCCGGCACGAACACGTAGTCGTTCCGGTAGTACTCGTAGGGAATCTGGTGGGCGGTAGCCTGCTCCTCATCCTGCTTCCCGGTCAGAGTAGGGATCATCGATCCCATCTCCGGCTGCTTACTCGGCCGGTAAGGCATAGGGACCTGGACCAGGTGATAGAACCCATAGGACATCACCTGCCGAATGATGTCGAGCACCGAGCTGCGCGACGTGATTCGGTTCTGCATGTCGCCCAGCAGGCTCAGGCCCACAGATCGTTCGAGGATCCCTTCGAGGATGCTATCCGGGATAGACGCGATCTTGTTCAGGAGCCGGCCACGGACCACGTGCTGACGTAGCACCCCGTTGTAACTACTGAGGTAGGTGATCAAGCGGATCAAGCGCTCAGCGAACCGCGGAGTAGCGCTATCACGGCCAGGAACATCGGAACCGGTCTCCCCGTCGTTAGTGAAGAGATCCGCCAGCGTGAACAGGCTGAGCGTGTCTACCGACGAAGGCCCGCCGCCCTCGATCACACCCGCCACAGTCGCAGGCAGTCGGCTGCCGGAAGCAATAGAGCTGTACTCGATCCCTCCCATACCCATCATGAAGGCCGGGGTGCGCTCTAGGCTCTCTACCAAGGCTCGTGCTCGAACCTGGATGGACCTATTGCCCTTGGATTTCTGGTGGGTGCGCCCAGCGGCCACGCCCTCCCAGAACAGGTGCCACGTGTCCTTGAGCTCGTCCTCGTCCGAGGTATAGGTCTTGGCAAACTGCACACCACCTTCCTCATCCTCCTGCCCAGGAGCCGGGTCAGGGAATCGATCTTTGGCGAAGATGTGCACCATCGTCTGCGGCCGAAGCTCGAGCAGGATCTTGTCCGGCTCCAGGCTCAGCATCACCTCGCTGACCTGATCCTGAGACATGACCATGCTGAACCCATGGTGCGGAACCTCCACGCCATCCAGAAAGATCTTCCACTGGGATGCTAGGAGGCCGGCTCGGGTCTCGGCAGTCATCAGAACTCGATGGGCTGACTGTGGGTCACGTAAAAGGAGAGCAGGAGATCCAGCCGGTGCGGCGCTGAGGCCACGAGGTTGGGCGTCGACTCAAGGAAGGCCCCGTAGACTTGGCGCCGACCGTAGGTCAGCTGGACCAGCAGACGATCCCGAGCGCATGCCCACAGACTAGCGTACTGCTCGAAGAACTGCACCCAGTCACGATGCCCGCGCCCTTCCCACGCGCTCGCCTCGCTGCCTGATGGGGGTTGAATCGTCGTCCCCAGGTCCGTATCGAGCAAGGCCGCGGAGATCGCATAGACCCGGTGATCGTTGCCGTAGGCGTAGAGCTTGTTGCCGTCAAACGACTGGCTGTACTGCACCCGCTCCCGATCCGGCTCCTCGACTCGTCCGATCAAGAGCTGATCGAACTCGGCCACCGGATTGGTCAAAACCAGAGCCCCTGTCGCATCCAGGGGGAAGACACGGACAGCCGCCCGGTCGCCCTCGTAGAGCTCCTGGGCCTGTTCGCCGAAGCGCTCCCGCAGCTCGGTGTCTCGAGGTTCAAAGGCCATCAGGAGAACCGGTCATCGATCACGAAGAGGGTGAACGAGATGTCAGCCTTGCTAGGCTCTGCTGCGTTGATCGACATCGACAGGTCGACCACATACCCGGCGCGGAACATATCTCGGAAGGTGAGCTCTACGACCCACGGCATGGTCTGCCGCTCCGCCCCGACCAGGCTAGCTGAGGCGCGCAGGTACTCCCGGTAGGCAGCGTAGAACTGGTTGCGCCCGTCCCCATCCAGCTCGTTGATCAACACGTGACCCGCGTACCGGAAAATGTAGGGCTGCATGCCCGACGTGTAGACCGTCGGCTGATTGAAGCTCATCACCATAGCCGATCGGGCGCTGCGAGGCTCGACCGCGCTGGTAAGGATCAGCTTGTCTGTGATGAATACGATCGGCGAGAGCGCGATCTCGAGCCCAGCATTAGCTACCAGACCGAGCGGGAAGGGCAGTACTTGAGCCAACGCTGTGCTGGCTGCATCGATGATCCCTTCCTGCGCCGTGGCCGCGTCTCCGATGTCGCGAACTACCAGCGTGGCAGGGACCTTGTCGTACTCCGCCCCCATCGCCGCACCCAGGTGGCGATAATCCGCAGGATCGTACCCAAGCACGATCTCGTAATCATCCGAGCTCGACACCTGCGGACCCTGGGTCAGATCCGTATCGTCGGGGCCGGTGCCAGACAGGACGTCGTCGATGCTCCCCATCAGCTCACCGTCTTCACGTAGATCGGATTGTTCTCAGTCCCGCTCGGGGGCTTGTCTGGGTTCTTGTTGATCTTCCCAAAGTTACCGAGGAACTGATCCATCGTCAGGAGCTCCCGAACACTGACAGCGTCGGTGTTCCACCCAGAGCTGTTCTTGTTGATGGCCATGTCCTGAAGAACATCCACCGATAGTCCCGTCCCATCTAGGTTGGAGATCTCGGCAATCACGGCTAGGAGCGACGGATCCGTCTGTCCCGTAATCAGCTTTCGGAACTTATCCACGGACGCCTGTCGATAGCCACTGTTGATAGACTCGCGCGACGTCTGCGTGTTGCTGCCTGCTCCCGAGAGGGCTAGCGCCCGGGCAACACTCACCGCGGTCACATCCCGTCCCGCCAAAGATTGATACAGCCTAGCTGTATCCAACATATCCGGGGCTTCGCCGGTCACCTGCTGCATCATTCGACGGGTACGGACAAACCGCAGAGACTCTGCCCCACTGAGCGACGTACCACGCTGGACAGCGCCGACCTCACCGGCAATTTGCCGATACATGTTCATAGCCTGAACCGGGTCAGACTCACCGATCATCTGGCCGAATACTCGAGCGGCAAGTACCTCACCGCCGCCCGGTTGAATCGATTCGCCGATGCGGTAGGCATCCTGCGCATAGGCGTAAGCATCCATCTGCATCGAGCCTGCCATGTTCGAGCGCACCGCCCCACTCATAGAAGCACGCAAACCTGCCAGAGGGTTGGATCCAAGAACCGCACCCAACCGGGCCCCGGTGCTGATAGCACCTCCGACAGACTGCCCCGCATAGGAGAGTGCCCCAAGACTGCCTCCGAACCGCGAGGCGTATCCCAGACCGAGCCGCTCTTGATACTCCGCGACGCGCATCGCGGCGTCGTCCTCACTGGTCCCGCCGAATCGGAACAGCTGCGCATCAGACATGAGGCCAGCCCGGTAGCGGCCTAGGACGCCCTCCGCACTACCGAACCGCCGGTTGACTGCGGTGACCGCGTCCATGCCCATCCCGCGGGCCTGAGCCATGATCGGCATAGCGTACCGGGCCCGATCCGCGTTGCTCATCTGGATCAGGTTTCCGCCCTGGCCGATGGCTCCCAGAGCCTGGAACGCCGAGCTGTTAGGCATCAAGCCGTGCTGCCGGCCCATGTTCACCATCTCGCGCGTTTGATCAACGTTCAGCTGGAGAGCACGACTCAGGTCATGAATGCTGCTAATCAGGCTCTGAACCTGGCGGTTATCCGAGGCAAGGACCGACTCCCCAGCGCGCTGACCTCGGAAGGCCTGGTGGACCGAGAGGCCTGCCGTGACGTCCTGGAGCATGCTCACCTCATCGCTACCGAGGGCATACCCAAGCCGGCGGTTGAGGTTCAAAAGCCCGGCCTCGAACGCCCGCGCTGAGCTCTGTGTCGCGTCAGCCCGCAATCGCAGACCAGGTCCGTCAACGTTACCTCCACCGCCGAACGCGGCCACGTCCCCGCCCCGCAAACCGGAGTAGCGAGCATAAGCTGCCCGCACAAACTCAGGCCTCGAGCCTGCGAAGGCCGCCCCGGTCCGGCGTCGGATCACGTCCGGGACCAGGCCAGCGATCAACTCGTTCCCGACATCGCTGAACATCCGCTGACGGAGCTCGTCCGACGCGTCCTGCTCCATCCGAGCCCGGGTGAGGCCCCAATGGTAGTTGTAGTCCGGGTATAGGAGCCCGCCGGTCATCGTGTTGACGCCCCGAGCCACCCCAGCCCCCATCACCAGAGAGCCGAAGTTCTGGCGCATGACCGGGGATGCGGCGCCCGCCCCAGCCGTGAACGTCCCGTACATGGACGAGCGCAGCTGCTGCATCTGCTGCTGCATCTGGAGCTGAAGCTGCTGCTGTTGCAGCATCATCGAGACCCGCATGGACTCAGTGGCCATGGAGTTCGTGCCCCCCACGGCCATGGACTCAGCCCGCATTTGCTGCTGCTGCTGGGCCTGGATCCGCTGCTGGAGGGCGTACAGCGCCTGGTTCTGGTTCGGATAGGGGTCGGGCATGGTTTACTGGCACTGGCACCCAGTGCCAGAGAAGCGGCTCCTACGCCTGCTAGGAGTATAAACCCCCGCTCCGACCGGACCTACGGCAACAGGTCGCGGACGTAGTCCCACATCTTCTCGAGCCGCTCCTGGACCACGGAATCATCATCCGCCAGGGCCGGCTGCGCGGGCTCAAGGATGTGCTTGACCTGCCCGCCCGTGGGGAGGCGGCTGGCTAGGCCCTCGACCGCCCGCAGGCCGGCACGGGCCTCCTGGACCGTCAGCGAGGCGCCTGAGGCGGCTTTGGTGTCCGCAAAGGTCGTCCGGTCCCCGAGATCCGGGACCCCCTCCACAGCATCCTGAGAGACGACGTCCTCGTCGTACTCACGCTCCAGTCCCAGCCCGCTCATGAGGGTCAGGAACAGGGCCCGGCCCCCGCTGTCCCCGATCTGCTGGGCCGCCTCAGCCGTGGAGAGAGGTCGGAATCCAGCCTCCTGCCGAAAAGCGGCCGAGGCCGCGGCTCGGCTGGCCACCTCCTCCGCCGAGAGGCGCCGCGTCCCTCGGTAGTAAGGCTCAAGCCGGGTGCTGGTCAGGTCTCGAGACCCGGCCCGCACCTGCTTGATGGTCTGCCGGAGGACCTGGGAGGTGAAAGATTCAGTCATTGCTCACCTCAAGGATAGCGGCTCCGCCGGCCGTAGTGATCGAATAGGTCTTGTGGATCGCCTCGACCAGCTCGTCACTCAGACGCTTGGTGCGCTCAGCTTTGGCCTGGGCCTGGCCGATGAAGAGCTCCTCCCGGAGCCGCTCAACGAGGGCCTTAGCACTTTCCGTATCCTTGGCGGTGGCGTAGATCTGGGTCGCCTGCTCGACGAACCGCATCGCCTGCTCCTTCCGCTCGTACTCGATGAAGTCTTGCTGCTCGAGGAAGGAGAACTCCGCTAGATCCACCCCGCCCCGCAGCAGCAGGCGGACTCGGTAGTACGCGAGCGGGGTGGCTAGGGGTTTCCCAGGTTCTCCAGCAGCGCGAAGTGCTTGGCGGTCTCGAGGTCAGATAGGAGCCCGAAGATCACGTTGAACAGGGTCTCGTCCCAGTCTTCAACGTAGGACAGGGCCTGCTGGATCGGGTCCTGCTTCTCCCAAGATTCCGGATCCGTCTTGATCGGCAGGCTCGGGAACTCCACATCCCCAACCCGGACCAGGGACAGGACCATCAGGCGGGAGCGGTACTGGAACTCCCCATCCATGAATGCCCGATGCTCATCCCGGGCGTCAGGGGCCCAGGCCGCCAGCAGCCGCCGGTCCCGTTGGCGCAGGCTCTGGATGGTGATAGGAAGACCAGCCAGCTCGGTCGAGTATGTCACTCGACCAGAGAGCAGGTGGTCCTTGTCACGGACCTGCTCATAGACCTCGTCGAACTCCTTCTTGAACTGGGCGTAGGGGCGCATCCCGCGGGAGGTTTGAACCTCCTTGGGGATCTGGGAGCTGATGGCCTCGTCGAGCTCGGTCTGCTCCTCAGAGGGAGCCTCATTGGCCGCCTGGGCCTGCTGCTGTAGCTGCTCCTGGGCTGCGGCTTCTTGCCGAGCCCGCACGTCGGCGGCAGCGGCGTCAGCGGACATCATCGAGCCGCGCGGGGCGGGGCGAGAACCTGTGGGTCGTTGCGACATGGTCGTCTCCAGTTGTTGACAGGCTCAGGATAGCGCCTGGGGGCCCGCATGAAAAGACCTAACAGACATGGCATGAGTCCTGTGAGCCACTGTTTGCCGACACGAACACATCTCCACCTCCCTATCCGGATCTGAATGTACGTCCCCGTCATTGATGCCTTGACGAAGACGTGGCCCCTCTATGAAGGGCCCGTTCGTGAAGGGCTGTCCGCCTGGTGGTCGACCGACTCAGTCGACGCACCACGCCCCGCTCGAGTCTCCAACCGCGCATTGCTGCCGGCTATGGGACTCGGGGCTTTGGCAGCTCTAAGCCTTTACCACCGATTGGCCAAAAACGGCGTAGGTCCCCTGGTGCTGCCCGACCCGGTCCCCGACACGGACCCGCTCCGCAAGCACAACCCCGCCACCACCACACCGTCTGCGGCCGACAACAACCACCGGCTAGCCTCAATCGCCTTCGCCGTCCACGCGGCCCGGTCCCGTCCACCGGTGCTACGGGGCATAGCCTCCAATCTGAACATCAACCTCCGCCCCCGGAGCCTCCTGGTCAGCCAGGCCGACGCTAACGACCTGCTCGTAGCCATCATCGACCGGCTGTTCAAAGAGCTCCCGCCCGCTGGGGAGATGTCTCACCCGGACCACCTGATCTTCGAAAGCCGTCTGAAGACCGTCGCCTCGGCGATCTTCCAGGCCTTTCACCAGGCGGACCTCCCGCTACTTCCTCAAACCACGGAGTGAAGCACATGCTACTTCTTGCCTTGAGCGCAATCTGCGCCGTCATCTGAGGGTAGATCATGGCTGGCTACCCATCATTCAATGTCCTGACGGACACCGCTCAAGCTGAGCACTACCGATTCGCACGAATCCCCAAGACCAGGCGTACCCGGGATGGTCGAGAAGTCCCGGTACTCGAGACGCTTTCGAACGGTCGGACACGTCAGAAGATGCGAAAGCTCCAGATCCCTTGCCCGGAGCTAATGGCTGCTCAAAAGCTCATCCTCAGCGAGCTCAAAGCGCTCGGGATCGGGGCCTCCCCAGCAGCTCATGCCTACGTCCGCAAGCGTGGTATCCACACCAACGCCGCCCCGCATGTAGGTCACCGGTACAAGCTGGACATCGATCTGCGGGACTTCTTCCCGTCCGTGTCTCCCCACGTCGTCCTCGAGCAGCTGGAGTACTTCCTGACCAGGGGGTACATGCAACCGATGTCACGTGCCGACAGGCTCTTCCTTGACAGAGTCAAACGCGCCTGCTTCTTGGATGGTGGCCTACCACAAGGAGCCCCCACGTCCCCCTTCCTCTCCAACCTGGCAGGGGCTCAGGTGGACTTCGGCATCCTGAAGCTGATCGAGTCCTGGCGGACCAACCCCACGATGCGGTGGGTCGACAACCACGGAGAGCGCCGGCGAAAGACGCAGACTCAGATCAGACTCCTGCCGATCGCGTACACCCGCTATAGCGACGACATGACCTTCACGGCGGATTACAGAAAGCTGTACCAGTTCCAGTACCCCGTCATCGGGTTCCTGAAAAAGCTGGGCTACAAGGTCGCCCCCGAAAAGATCCGATTCCGCTCCATCGGCAGTCGCATGACGGTCTGCGGCGTCGTCGTCAACGAGAAGCTAAGCGCTCCCAGGCCTCGACGGCGCGCGCTTCGCGCCCGGCTGCACAAGATCATCTGCGACGCGCACTTCGGCCGCTGTCCCCGTGGGGGAGAGCTGACGCACCGAGGCCCTGTGCCGGTGAACTTTGACCACCTCGCCGGCCTCGTCAACCACGTCAACTTCATCAACCCTGATCAAGGAGCCTCGCTCCAACTACAACTGCGTGTCGCGCAAGACGTGCACCACAACACCCCCACCAACTACAGCGCCGAGACACGCGCGTACCTCCCATGACCAACTTCGAAACCCACGATCGACTCGTCATCGTCGATGGTCACGTGATCCATCAAACGGTTCACGTCAACCGCATCACGCGGGAAGAAGACGTCGTGACCGCCCTCGAGGAACGAGGCCGGCGCGCTGGCGCCCTCTTTCCGTACCACCCCTACGTAAACATCCTGGCACACACCAAGGATGCCCACAACGAGCACTTCATGGCAGTCGTGCCTCCGCGGGCTGAGAGGATCTCCATCGACGTCCGCGAGAACCGCGGCTGGCCGGAGGGTCTTCGATTCCTGGTCGCCATGCCTGCGCGCGTCTTCATCATCTCGATCTACGACGGGCGCCTCTCCGATGCCCGCTGCTTCTTCACCAAGCAGCAGCCGCATCTGGAGGCGGGGTACACCCCGGTTCTGTACAAATCATTCCTACCGAACCAGCAAGATACGGGAGGCATGTGCACGGGTGCTGTGTTCCGCCAGTACCGGTACAACGGGCTCCAGTCGATCCCGGAGATGGTCCTCAAGCTCATCAACGAGTCCGGCTACAACGCGCACTACGAGCACTCCCTGACCATGCCACCTTTCAGCGGGCCGCTCCCTGAGGGGTTTGAGGTTCCCGAAGCGCTTCGAGAGGTCCCGTACTTCGAGCAACTCCCCGAAGGTGACTACACCGACTACGACAGGCGGCGTGATCTGGGCCTGAACATGAACACTGTCATGCTCTGGCAGTTCTGTCGATGGCAGCGCTGGACCGAGGATCGCATCATGACCTGGCAGACGGACGTCGATGAGATCGTACTGGGCCGGGAGCTCGGTACGGCGGCCGAGAAGTGGCGAGAGGTGGTCCGATGACCACCATTCTGGACACCGTGCAAGGCGCGCGTGATCGACACAATGATCACCAGGCCATTATCCGGAGACGCGAGGAGCTTCTATCTCGGATCCTCGAGAACCGACCGCACCTTCTCGATCTTGAGGGGACGGGTCTTACTCGAGAGATGATCGAGGCTCTTGGTCAGATCTTCCAACGCACCTATCCAGTTGCGCTAGACGGTGGAAGGATCAACAACATCCGCTTCAACTTGATCCGAGACGAGAGCGACCGACGTCCTGTCGTCGACCCTCCGGCGAGCATGGGCCCCGAGCAGCTCACGACCCTACGTGATTGGATGCGCCGGCTCGATCACCTACTAGCCGAGCAAGACATCAACGAAGACACCCAGGCGGTCTTGACCGTCCTACGTCGATTCCACCCACCCCTGATCACCACATGACCACCGACATCTACTACAAGGGCAACCAAGCCCACGTGCTGAAGACCATCGGCCCAGGCGGGGCCGCCTGGGCTCAGGCCTTCGTTCCCGCCCGGGCCGAGGACCTCGGTGAAACCGACCAGATCCAGCGTGACCTGGACCTCACCAACTGGCCCAAGATCTCCATGGCGGAGACGATGTTCGTCTACCGCTACTTCGCCGAGGTCTACCGCCTGTGGAAGACCGAGGCCTTCGTGCTCTTCCACCGAGGGCCGGTCGACGACGCCTACACCCTCGTCAGTCCGCCGTGGTACACCGCCTCCGCGGGGCACGTGAAGTACGATCCCAACGTCAAGAGCTTCTGCACGACCTGTCGCATCGGCTCGATCGAGCTCGAAGCCGGCAACGCTTGCCCCATCTGCGAGGATGGAGAGCTTGTCGAGTTCATCTGCGTCGGCACCGCGCACAGTCACGGCGCTGGTGGAGCCTACCACAGCTCGACCGACGACGCCAACGAGCTCAACCAGACGGGCTTCCACATCACCTTCGGGAACGTGGACAAGCCGCCCTTCTCGGTGTGCCCGTCGTTCGTCACCGCCCTCCCCGGCTACCGCAACGAGAAGGCGCAGGGCATCCGCCACGCGACCGGTCTCGAGGAGTTGTTCGACATCCCTTTCGTGGAGGGCGGCCTGGATCTGATTCAGCTGTGGCTGAACCGGGTCGCCCACCCCGGACTGTGCGAAGCCATGCTGAAGGCCGGGGTCGATCCCGACGAGCTCGCCGTCGGTCTCAGCGTCGACAAGCTCGAGGACGTCGACACGAGCACTGTGATGACCTTCTGTGGGTCGATGGAAAGCCTGGGGCGTTGGAAGGACAGGATGGGCGAGGCCGCCCGTTGTCTTACCACGTTCAAGTTGGCCAGCGAGGCCATCAAGGAGGCGGAGAAGAAAGCCAAGACCAGCAGGTATGGCGGCTATGGCTCGAAAAAGTGGACCGGCGGCAAAGCGGGTACGCCTTCGACTCCTGGCGGCAAGACTGGGGGTACGGGGGCGCAGGGTGGCCTTGGCCAGACGACGAAGAAGACGACTACCTCACTGGTACCTGTCAGCAAGACAGCCTCTGGCCCTTCGCTGGTCGCTGATAAGAAGTTCCGCATCCAGCGGATGCACACCGGCTTCTACGGCATGGTGATCTCACCGCAAGCGCACTACCCCCTTCAGCTGATCAAGAAGGCGGAGGGTCAGCAAACGACCTTCCCACGAGCCGTGTGGGCGTACTGCACCTCGTTCAAGGACAGTCTGACGTCGAGCAACGCTACGGCCCTAGCCCTGCATCTGCTCATGAACCACGCCTCGACCAGTGAGTGGTTCGATAACGCCCCCACGATCGAAGAGATCGTCGAAGAAGCGCAGAACAGCGCATCCGAGAGTCGTCAGACCCTCTACAGCATGCTGGTTCGAGACGTCATCGACGAGGTGATGAATCGCATCGACGACCTTCTCGACCGGCTATTCAAGTCGATCGCACTGGATGCCCGGATCGACAAGCTCTCGAAATACGTCTACGCCGACCCGACGGTGAAAACTGTGTTCCCCGAGACGTCGATCGACACCGTGATCGAGACCGTGATCGAGACCAACCTGAGCTACGTCGAGGCATTCTCGCGAGAGGACTCCGACGGCGTCCTGCTCGAGTGGTTCCGGCTGACCTACTTTGTCGTCCGCAAGGCGGCCCAGAACGCCGGCATTCCCTACCGCAAGGACTACCAAGAGATCCTCGATCAGATGGATCGACTGGTGCTCGAGATGGACGGAGTCCTCGAGGACCCCGACGACATGGAAGACGATGTCCTCCTCGAGGAGATCGCCTTCTGCAACAAGTCCGAAACAGAAGCCACCCTCCCCATCTACCCCTGACCTCATGATCTACGCCATCCTCGGAGCGGGCGGCATCGGCTACCACCTAGCCGAGCCGCTCGCTCGTCTTCTCGCCCACCCGCCTGAGATGGTGGGGGATCGGATCCAGAATCCGACCCTCTTCATCATCGACGGCGACGAGGTCGAGGACCACAACCTCGCGCGCCAGCACGGCGCCGCGGCCATCGGCCAGAACAAAGCCGAGATCATGGCCCGAACCCTGCGAGACACCTTCCCGGGCCTGGACGTCCGGGTGATCTCCATGTACCTGAGCGATCGGCTCCTGAACCACCACCGTGAGTGGTTGGTCGAGGGCGTCACGCTGTTCGGCTGCGTGGACAACAACAAGACCCGCTGCTTCCTCGAGGAGCAGCTCGACAAGCTCGACGAGTTCACGTGGGTGGACGGCGGCAACGACCTCGACAGCGGCCAGGCCATGCTCTGGCGCCGCATCAACAGCGAGGACGTCTGCGCGTCGCTCACCGAACGGAACCCCGAGATGCGTCATGAGACTCCTGGGAACGAGTTTCCCGATCAGCTGGACTGCACCCAGGAGTACGAGACGCAGCCGCAACTGGCTCTGGCGAACCAAGCGGTCGCCCAGGCCATGTTGCAGACCTGGTTCGCCCAGGTCCTGACGATCGACGACCCGATGAAGCCCAGCTTCAACACCATCGTGGTCGACGTGCTCGGTGGGAAAGCCGCGCCGCAGACGCAGCACTCCCTCCAACTCACCTGAACCCTCTACACACCCTCTGCACCATGACCGGAAACATCAAGCGCCCCGCGTTCGACACCCTCAACCGTCGCATCCGCTACGCCGACTCCCCCGCGAACGACGCGGCCGGCAACCCCGTGCTCTACGAGGTCGACCACTCGGATCCGACCAAGTGGGACCAGACCACGGGTCTGCCCACGGACACCGAGGTGGCCGTCGCCGTGACGCGCACCGCTCCCACCGCCACGACGGCGCCGACGACCCAGGAGACCCCGCAGGCGGGTCCGGTCGCCACGGTCACCGCCGCGGCCACCGACGGTCTGGGCGAGCCCGGCCGCCTCAACGTCGCCGCCGGCACCTCGGTCGCCGACGCGCGGACCGAGTACGCTCGCCGCTTCGGCACCCCCGAGGGGTCGAAGCCGCACATCGGCGGCCAGGAGGTGACCGACGGGATGACCCTCAAGGAGGGCGACGTCCTCATCATGAAGGTCCCCGTCAAGGAGCGCGGCTAGCGCACCAAGTGAACCGAGTCTGCTCCACATAATCCGGAGCAGGCTCGGCTGCCGGCCAAAGGCCGGTACCAACAGGCACGAAGAGCAGGAGGGTAGTTGGCCCCGATGATCCGTTCTTCATAGCCAAAAGCCCAGTACCAGGGCTGCCAACAGGTACATCTTCGGCGGAGCAAGGAAAGAAGTGGTCTAGCTAGCCCATCTGACTTCCGCGGCGGCGCATCGCCGTCAAGTGATAGAAACTGTGGCCGGAGGCCCGCTCGAGCTGCGCCTCGAGCTGTCTCCTGTGACACATTACGTTGAGACCACGCGTCCACAAGCCCGCCTCCGGCGGGCGTGTGACCGGGTAGTCTCTACGAGCGCCGATACCAAGGTAGCCAGCCAGCCTCGCAAGAGGTGACTACCTTTCCAAGGGAGTAGAAAGACTGGAACGGGCCTACCGGAGGCCTAATCCACAACGTCTTCAGGCGGCGCATCGCCGCCACTGTACGACTGGTCGTGGGCCTCGAGCACTGCGCACCTGAAGCTACACATGCCAGCATGTGTGGTCGCTTCAGTAGCGCAACTCGAGGACGTCGCCTCCTAGCGGAGGCGCCTCCCACTACCAACGAAGCGCTGGCTGGGACAGCGCGGAGCATAATCCACGGATCGTTACAGCGTGCTGGTCCTTCGCTTTATCCTCGACCCGAACCGGGTCGCGTACAAAGCTCGGGCACGCCTCCACGACCGGGATCATGCTCTGCGCGCCCATCCAGGCTCTTGCCTTGGAATCCCCGCACACGAAGAGCTATTCCCTCTTGACTTGAGGGTCCTGCGGCGCATCGCCGCAGATAGCGCAACAGCAACCTCGGCCACACTTGCACCTACGGGTAGACCCTGAGCTGAGCCAGAGCATGTCAACCGGGCCGGCTTCAGTGTCTGCGAATAACTCGTGGGTTTGCCCACCACGAGGCTGAGCCACGGCGCCTCTCGCTGCGGCGCCTGCCTCGAGCTCATTGTTGCCATCATCGCGTCAGGTTGACGAGATGGGTCGAGCTCGGGCACCGAGAATACTGTAAGCGCAGGATAACAGGAGAGGAGGAGCCGCCGCCATCTCATCAACCAGACGAGATGATGGCAACAATGAGCTCGAGGCAGGCGACTCCGCTCGAGTCGTGACTCCGAGCTCATCCACGAGGTAGACAAACCCAACGAGCTATACGCAGTCACTGAATCCGGCTCGATCCGGTGCCATACTCCGGCTCAGCTCAGGTCCACCACTCCAGTAGTTCGTGTGCATCCTGGCAACCGCCCCACTCGCCTCTCGGCGGGTGGGGCACCTTTCACCTCCGGAGCTCTGCTCCGGTTGATTCACCAAGGAGCTTTTTAGTGACCGACAAGACCATCGCTGAGCGTATCGAGGCCCTGAGCGCGGGTGATCAGGCGCGAGTCCTTACCCTGCTGACCCACCTGGAGCAGCCTCGAAAAGCCGCAGAACCGACAGAACCGGCCGGCCCCTTTGCGGAGTACCAAACACCTCAACGGGTCGAAGGCTCGCACCGGTTGGCTGCGTGGAAGCGCCCTTACCTAGCACGCGGTCGAGGCCGCCTGCTCTACCAACTGCACCCCTCGATCACCAAAGAGCTGACCTGGGTCGAGGACTGGCCGCTAGATCGAATGGTCTGCAACATGACCGTCACCACGATCTACAGCAGCACGCAGCTCGACACCCCGAGGGCTGCGCCAGTGAAGGCCGGCCCTGACTACCCGCACGCAGATCTGATGCAGCAACTGGCTGCTCGTTCCGCAGCCTTCAAGCGCGTGACCGGAGACCCGCTGGGTGTCATCCCGCAATCGCGAGCACATCAGTCAGCCCTGAACTACCAGTTCATGGAGATCTGCCCACAGCAGGGTCTTCGAGCCGAGCCGACTGAGTACCCCATCTCGGGTGAGCGCCGTTACCCGGCCGTCAACGTCACCAAGCTCCGCCAGTGCCTGATCCTCCTAGGCAAGAGCCCCGTGCTATGGGCAGTCCAGGACAAGTACCTACTCCTGCGCACGCCTTACATGATCACCATCCTGACCCTGACCAAGCCATGAGTCGCCGGCCCCGCCCTATCCAGGTCCTCCACATCACGAACACCCGCCACCTCCAGGAGCAGAGCATTCACGTAGCCACGTTCCCGCTCCGCACCCTGCGCTCTCGAGGCCCGACGGATCGCGATCACCGCGCTGTCGTCTTCAGGGTCCTCCAACACATTGAAGAGCACCTCAGGGGCCGAGATATCGGAGCTCGCACCAATCCGCTCTACTCCTCCCGATGGTGGAAGCGTATCTTCAATGCGTGCATGCGAGACTACCCGCACTTCTCGGACATCGGAGGCAGGATGCAGGGCGTCACGGACAGGTGGTACCCGTTCCGGCACCTGGACGGTCACGAGCAACTCCAAGAGGCCAATGCGACAGAGCTCCTAGGCACTTTCCACGTCTCACTATTCAAGCTAGCTCCAGGTACGGTCGATATCCGCCGGCGCTCAAACGAGCTGAAGGCTATCGACGAGGATCAGTTCTGGAGCCGCTTCACCTACGAGGAGCCCCGGCCCCAGCCGCAACCAAACGTGCAGAGGGTCGACCTCACGACGGACCAGGTGATGCAGGTGACCTACACAGGGCCGGACGCCGGAGCTGGTAACTGGACGACCACCTGGGTAACGACGGACGGCTAGATGCGATTTGTGGAGCCCCGCACCTTGAAACGGTCCCCAGGACCGCGTAGGGTGCGGGGTACCCAAAAAAAGAAGCGGGGCCCGCACAAGGCGGGCACCCGCATATTCATGACCCTGAAGGTGTATGCGCCCTGGGTCACAACGCCGAGTAGTCATTCGACATGAGTAGTCTAGGACACGAGACTGGTAGAACGCAAGTCCCTTCTGCTAAGGGAAATGCGATTATTTTGCCCCCCTCCCCGGAGGTCTCCGGCTACGACCGGATGTCCAAGGCTGTCAGACGCTCCTCGGTCCTCACCAAGACCGAGGTTTTTGTCTATCAGGAGGTGGTCTCCTTCGCGGAGGCGTCCAGTAACGGGATCTGCTCGGCGTCCGCGCGTGTGCTCGGAGACGTCTGCGACCTGTCGAGCCGGCAGATCCGTACGATCCTGAACCGGCTTGTGGAGGTGGGCCTGCTTCATCGGACCCACCGCGTCCGGGCCTCGAGCCTGCTCGTGCCGGTCCCGATCACGCTGGACCTAGTGGTCAAGCTCCGGCCCCGAACGATCACCCACAGGTGCTGGCGAGCACTGTGGGCCAGGTACCGAGACGACCCCTGGGTACAGGAGCACTGCCCGGAGGCGGCCAAGGCCGGTACCGTGGCCGCGGCGGGGGGTGACCCCGCTTCTAGGGGCCGCCAGCAGGGTGAAGCCGGCTTCCGCCCTTACGAGGAAGAGTCCTACAAGGACTCTGACTCTCCTCGGAATGCTTCGCATTCCTCGTCGAGGCGGGAGGACCCGCCAAGCCCTCAGGAGGGGGATATGACCCGAAGGGATAGGGCCCCGAAGAAGCGCATCCAAGACGTGACCAGTGGGTCCGCCTACAGCGAGGAGAAGGCCCGTCAGGATGACCGGGTCAAGAAGAAGTCCAAGCAGACCCTGTCCAAGTACAGGGCCCCTCAGGAGGACCCAGCCCACCCCAAGCCGGCTGAGCGAGTCGATCCCCTCGACCTCTCCCACGTCGATCGCTGGAAGTCCATGGACTTCGTCCGCATGATCCGAGCAGCCTGTAAGGCCTCAGGGATCAAGTGCCTGTTCAACGAGACCCTCCCCAACGGTCGCCTAGCCCACTCCATCGCCCGTACGACCCAGATCATGAACCAGTTCCGCGAGCTCCTAGCCAGCTCGGGGATCAGGACCAACCAGCAGCAGGCCGTCTTCCTGAAGGTCTGGATCCGGGACTGGAAGGACTTCATGCGCCCTCAGAGGTGCCAAGACGTCGGTTTCATCCCTGCCTACTGGACCGCCGCCTGGAACAACATCTTCCCCTGGCTGCGCAACCACGTGATGTCCGACATGGAGTACATCAACGCCGCTCCTGTCTCGACCGAGGATCATGACGCGATGATCCGTAACGGCGTCCTGGACATCTACCCTGAGTGGGTCGACGAGCCCGAGGTCCTCGAGCTGGCCGTCAAGGCTCTCAGGTCCTACAAGACACCTCCGACCGGGAAAGGCGACGTCATCATGGCGTCCTACAAGCTCCGGGGCGAGGCCTTCGACACGCTGTACACAGCCGCTCGCCGAGGCATCCCCAACCCTTGACAGCAGCCTGCCGTCTGTCAACAATCAGCGACACACCCGCAACCCCCTGAACGCCCATGCTCACCGCACAGCTAACCCCCAACACGTTTCTGATCAACGGCCGCACCTTCGAGGTCGACCAAGTCATCGACCTCACCGATCCCGAGAAGCAGTCGCTCTCGGAGATCGCCAAGATGGCTGACGACATCAACGAGCTCCGTATCGAGGTCTTCAACGGCTGCTCCCGGATGACCGGTGATGTCGACACCGATCTAGCCGAGTCCTACTTCGAGTTCGAAGACCTGCGCTTCCGTCACAGCACCCAATCCACGTCCCTCCTGCGCAGCGTCTGCCGCCGGCTGGGGGGTGTGCTGCCCTTGCAGCTCAACACGGCGCAGGAGCCCTTCACCGTGACCGTGCGCCGGCCGACCCCCGGCGAGTCCGTGGTGATGAGCCGCGACGTCATCACCCAAGGCTCCCTGTACAGCCGCGCCATGGGGGACATCGAGGCCATGCTCCCCGCCTTCCTAGGCACTTCGGCCCGCCCCGAGATCGTCGCCATCGCCAACTGCCAGCCGGCGCGCTGGGTGGACTACGGCTGCCCCTTCCTGGAGCTGCCGACCGTCCGCCTGGGTTTGGACCCGAACTACGCTAAGGGTCTGACGCGCTTCCAGTGGGCTGACCACGAGCACAAGGACCTCGACAGGCCCGTGACCCTCGGTATCGGCCGGATCCTGGAGCAGCCCAACCGCCTGGCCATGATCCAGAACCGCACCGCTCCCCTGCCGATGATCGCCGTGATCGCCGGCCCGGAGGTCACGGTCCTGATGAACCTGACCGAGTGCAACGTCAACAGCGACGCCTATCGCCTCGATGTTCTGCGCCGTGAGATCGACCGCATCGACGCTTACGCCCTGTTCCTGACCCAGTTGGGTCCGCTGGAGCGCTCGGGAAGCGTGATCGACATGCAGGAAGCTGCCCAGCAGCCTCAGGGTATCACGGTCAGTGTGGCCATCCGCACCGGCCAGGGCCTGATCATGGGCGGCAAGAGCTGGACGATCCAGCAGCCGGACCCGAAGGGGCCGGTGTCGCTGAACACCTACGGTGTGTTCGAGGACGCGCCCGGCCTGGCTGGCGCGGAGAGCGATGTGGCGCTCTACAAGCTCTTCGAAGGCCGGCTCGAGCTCGATCGCGAGGCCATCTCTGACACTGGCCCCCAGTGCCAGGAAGAGCCGACCGAGGAGCCCACGGAGGCCGAGGCCCCTGAAGAGGTGGCACCGGCTGAGTCCGATGCCTAGACAGCTCTCAAGCCCGGATGCGGATGAGCGGGTCTGGCGCGATGCGCTAGTCCGCATCCGGAGCCTTGGTTGCTCTGAGATGTGGTCCCAAGGCGGAAGCATCTGTTCGGACCTGAGCGATCACGGTAAAGAGGGCTGGTGTGCAGCCTGTCTTGCCGATGATGCGTTGCGTCGGATTCAGGCTCAGCGCGCTGCCCGTACTCGGGAGGCTCGAGAGCGGGAACGTAGACGGCGCAATAAGGTGACTCCGAAGCGCCGCTACAAAGGCATGCGAGCCGGCCCTCCCGTGAAGACCCGACAAGTCACGACATGACCCAGCTCGATCCCTTTGAGCTCTTGACGGAGCTCGAGCATCTCGAACACGAGGCGCTGCGTACTCAGGACCCCACGCACAAGTTCGTGCTGCTCCAGAGTCGCCTCGAGGTGCTCGAGCTCCTCGTCGCCTTGAAAGCGCTGTCCGATTTTCAATGTGAGCGGCTCGACCGGATCATCGCTACCGAGCCGGTGATCAAGCAGCTATACGACTCCTACACCGACGATCAGTATGAGCTATCGAATCTGGCCCGCGGACCACGGGGTCTGCGACAACTTGAAGAGGATCAGAGGGACTGGCTCTGATTGGTTGGCGGACTACGGGTTCCCTGCTCCCGTCATCCAGGCCCTCCAAGATCTGCCCGAACCTACCCCGGCTGAGCAAGAACGTTGGGAACCGCGGCTAGCAAAACAGCCTGGATACGTCCACGCCGTCGAGCTTGATGCCGAGTTTCTAGCCGATCTCAAGACCCTGTACGCGCTCTACCGGTGGCGGGCTGACTGGCTGCTCTGGTGTGACATTGCGGCAGCCGAGCGAGCCATTATCCGTGACCAGCCGCGCATCGAAAACGCTGAGCTGACCATGTGGGAAGAGCTCCGTGCTTGTCCTTTCGCCGTCCTGACAGGTCTCCCGCCGTACGACGTCTCTGATAGGTTCTGTCGAAGTGTGTCAGGCATCCTCACACCGCGCCTATCAGTTGCAAACAAGGTCACGCTAGTGATCTGCCCGAGAGAGGTGATCGAGACCTATCCGGTGCATCGCGAGTACCGAACAGCTATTGAGCTGGGGCTATACCAGTGACCGGGTTCACCAACGTCAACTCTCGAGACAGGGTCGAGGCTCTCTTCCTGACCAAGATCCTGAGTGACCGGAACCTAGCCGCCTTCGACCACCACGTCGCCAAGAACGGACTCAACCCCGGGTTCTTTCAAGAGCCGATGACGGAGATCATCGAGTGGGTCGTCGGGTACCGAGCACAGTACAACGAGCTTCCTACGCCTGACACGGCGCAGCGCGCCTGGCCTGAGCTTCCCACGATCTTGGCTGGTACTGAGATCCCGGAAGCGAGCATCTCGGTTCTCTACGACGAAGTCGCTAAGGAGGCGGTGCGTGTAGATGTGCTAGAGAGCCTTCAGGATCTTCACAAGCAGCTGACCGAGCGCACCGACCCGTTCGACATCAAGGACGCGATGTCCTTGTACGCTCATACGTTGCAAGCTAGGTACTCGGCACACAAGACGGAGATCAAGGACTTCCGAGAGTACGCTGAGGATCTCGAGCAGGACTACAACGATCGGCTGGCCGGCGTGAAGCTCGGCATCCCTTGTCCGTTCCTGTTCATTCAGGAACAGCTTGGGGGCTGGCACCCTGCGCAGATCACCAGCTGTGTGGCTCCTACCGGCCTCGGCAAGACTTGGTTCATCGTGCTCAACAGTGCCGCCGGCCTCCTGGGAGATCCCTACATCTTCCACCGCCCACCCGACATCCCGGCGTGGACGCAGGAGCAGAAGGACGCCGCCCGCGCTCGGGTCTTGATCGTCAGTCTGGAGATGGCACCCATCGATGTGGCTCGACGCCAAGCCGCGGTGCTCTCGAGCACTAGCTTCAACCGCCTCATGAAGCAGAAGCTAAGTGACGTGGAGAAGGCGGCCTACTTCGAGGCATTGCGTAGCCTGAAAGCAGACGGGCCGCACGCTCGCGTTGGTGAGAACCTGCGCATCGTGGGCCCTAACCAGGCTACGACTCCTGATCAGGTTGCCGCACAGGCTGAGGAGTTTGGCGCGGACCTGGTCTTGATCGACGGCTTCTACTACATGGAGGGCCCTGGTAAGGAGCGCTGGCAGAAGGTGGAGGGCAACATGCGGCAGATGCGTCTGCATACGCTGATGTCCAACCGTCACTACATGCTGGCCACGCAGCTGCGCCGAAATGAAGGCACGCTGGCCCGGTCGAACGCTGATGCTGTGGCTTTCAGCCAGAGCATCTCGCACGACTCCAACAACCTCGTCTTCCTGGTACCGCCGAAGGATGCCGGTAACAACGCCCGCGTCATCGACATGAAGCTCGGCAAGGTCCGAGACGGTGCGGTCGACCAACCCTATCGTGTTCAATGGGATCTCTACGACATGCGGTTCGCGCAGCTCGGCCCTGTCCAGGACATGGCGAGCAGCGGTGGTCAGGCTGCCTACTAGCCACAGGGGATCCGGGTGCTCAGCTCGGGTCTCCTATCGGTCATAAGTCCCTTGGCTACAAACGTCTTGTAACAACCACCCAGAGAACCAGCATGACTACTCAACCATTCACCAACCACACCCGCGATTGGGTCGCGTGGTTTCTCGTCACCGCCATCCTGGTGGTGCTGAGTGCGTCAATCACCGCGTACAACTACCGCAAGGACAGCGGCCTGGCCTACGACCAAGGCTTCAAGGATGGTGCTGCCGCAGGCGTTGAAGCGGCCGACCGTGTCCCGGCTCCGGCAGAGCCTGTACTCACCGAAGAGCAGGTCCTCGAGCTGATCTGGCTTGCCGAGACCGACGGCCAGTACGACCCGCCGGATGGGGGCGGCGGAACATCAATCGGCCCCTTTCAGATCAGCCGCGCCTACTGGCAGGATGCTCGCGAGCAGGATCCAAGTATCCCGGATGACTACGAGCTCTGCCGCATCTACCCCATGGGAGCTCAGGTCGTCAAAGCCTACATGCTTCGCTGGGTCCCCGAGGCTTGGGCAGCTCGAGACTTGGAGACCATCGCTCGAATTCATAACGGAGGACCCATGGGCATGACCCGGGTCTCCACCATCCCCTTCTGGACCCGTGTCCGCGCTTACCATGAAAACCTTCATCGCTAGGGTTACCGCTACCGTAGTAGCGCTCCTGCTTGTCGGGTTCCTCGGCTTCGTGTCCTGGGACCTGTTCAGTACCTACGTGAGTCCCAAGCTGACGAAGTCGATGCCCTCCGAGGTTGTCGAGGATCAGCACCTCGATGATCAAGAGATCGCTTACGTCATCAGCGTGCTCCTGTACCGCGGCGACATTGCGTCCTCCCCGGTTGGGGCCGGCCCGCTTCGACTGACGCCCAAAATGTGGTCGAACGCCAAGACCGGCGACCCCTACGCGCCGGATGATTTGAAGGCGTCTACTCAGGTACTCAAGGCCCTCACCGATCCCGCTGCCTGGGACGCTGGCGACATCTACCTCATCCTCGAGAAACTTCCTCATGTCTATCAAGCCCCGAAGTGAGCCTGGCGTCCGCATCCTCCTGGACGTCCCGACAGTCGTGTTCTATCACGACCCCTGCTCCGATGGCTTCACGGCTGCGTGGCTTGTTCGCAAGTGGTTCATGGCCCACGGCTTCACGGATCTCTGCAAGGGGTTCGATACGTTGTGGGACGGTAAGACCCAGCTGACTTTCAGCGGAGTCAACTACGACGGCACCGTGCCAGAGGTCCCGGATGGTTGGCAGATCATCATCGTGGACTTCTCTTGGGGCCGTGATGTCCTGCTCGCTTGGCTCGAGCGCATGAAGAACCTGGTGGTCATCGATCACCACAAGACCGCCAAGGATGCGCTCAGCGGATGCCGGGACTTCGCCGTGTTCGACATGGAGGAGTGCGGAGCGTCTTTGACAAATCGTCTGCTCTTCGAGCACTCGACCCCGCTCATCGAGTACATCCGTGATCGTGATCTATGGCTGAAGGAGCTTCCGGACACTGAGGAGATTGCCGCTGCTATCCAGAGCTATCCCCGGCACTGGGAGAACTGGGACATGCTCAACCAAAGTCTTGATTGCCCGGATGGCCGGGACCGGCTTGTGGCCGAGGGTCGAGGCATCCGCCGGCACATCTACAAGCAAGCAGCCGAGAGCAACTACAACGTCTCGCTGTACGAGATCGGCGGGTACCAGATGTGGTTGGCTCCTGAGGATCGTTACATCTCTGAGGCTGCTGAGCTTCTCTACAACAAGATGGGCGATGCGATTGTGGGCAACTGGCGCATTGATCGAGATACCAATCAGCTTATCGTCAGTCTCCGCACTCACGCAGACAACGACATCGACGTCTCGGCCGTCGCGCGCGACTTGTTCGACCGCGGCATCGCCATCTCCGGTGGCGGTCACGCGAAGGCGGCTGGCTTCAGGCTGGGGATGACCCGCGGCACGCCGCTGGACGCGTACCAGATCTAGCGACACTGCGGGGAGGATCCTAGGGGGTGATGACCCACGGTGTGGAGGAGGGCAGCGGCTCGCTACTCTCCTCTTTTTTACCTAAAGATCTAGCAGAAGCAGCTCGAAGTCGCAGGACACAGCGGCCGTGCCAACTGTTACCTGGCCCATAAACCCGATATCACAAGGCCCGACGAATGCGCCGGCCCCTCCGCGGGGAACGTAGGTAATCGGGCCTGTGACACCCTGGAACTCTCGAACAACGCGCATCGCTCCTGTGTAGGGCGCTGTAACGACGTCCGCGTTAGGCCGCTGAAACAGGTACAGATCAACACTCTTAGACGTGTCAACGAACACGTGAGTAGACAGCAGGACGCCTCTTTTACCGATGGGGATGGTCGTGATCCCGATTTGGGACTGCCCGGTGGGGAAGGGTGTTACGCCGATTGACGACCACACCGTGCCGCCACCAGATTCTTGGATAGTCAGCGTCCCGGCATGTGATCCCGTTGATGACGTGGCGTAGGTTCCGGACTTCGTCACGTACCACCGATACATCCTGATTAGCGGGGTCGAGAGGGCTACCGCTGTTGTCCCGTTTGTTGTGACGGTCTGCATCACCTCCTCCCACGAGGAGTTCAGGCCAATGATCGAGATCTCCCGAGCCCCAGTCCCTGCGCTCGTATCGTTGGCATCATCCGATACAAACTCCAGCACTGTGGCCGTTGTAGGGGTCTGGTAGACCAGCTCCCGACTGATAGGCGTCAACGATGTCCCGATCTCCGCCCTGCCAAACTTGTTGAGCAGGGTCGCACCTGGAACCTCGCCTGCCTCGACGGCGGCGTAATAGTCTGTGTCGAGCGGTAGGAACGTCATTAGAGAATCTCCCAGTCGTCTACAGTGTTGGAGCGCAAGGTGATAGAGGATCGGCTAGCTAGCAGTAGCCCCGCTTTGAGCTCAAGGGTCCCGCCTTCAGGACTCAGTGTAAGCATGCCTGTGCCTATGTTCTTGATCCAGACTACTCGGCCATCCGCTGCCGCGGGATCAGCGGGAGAAGGGAGGCCAATTGTGTACGTTCCAGAACAACGATAGACGTCGACATAGTGGAGAGAGGCGGGCACATCATCCTCCCACACGACGAACGGGCTCGTCTTGGTGGCCGATACCAGCTTCAAGGCCCCGCCTTGGTAGGACTGGTCGATCGATACGATCAGGCGACCCTGCTTGTCAAACTGGAAGGGCGCGAAGGCGCCATCCGTGGCTTGTGCTTCAGGGCTACCCGTCTGGACCCCGAGCATAACCATGCCGGAGTACTCAGCTGGTACCGGTTCGTCGAAAGGTTGCTGCGGCCAATCGCTCGAGAGCACGTCGACCTGGAGGTGGCCATCGGTGTCGACCACGACAGCGACAGGGCTGCCGGAGCCCGCCGCGTTGGTGTGCGCCCAGATCGTGATCGAGTCCTCGGTATGGTCCAGACCAACAGCTAGGTCGCCGCCGCTAAGCGTAATGGTTGCCGACCCATCTGCGGAAAAGATCGAGACCGGGACGGGATAGCCCGGACTGTACACCACGCCCAAGCCGTCGGACAGGCGCGCGATGTGGTGTGGGTGGTGGACCCCGCCGATCTCGGAGGTGCGGATCCACCGCTCTCCGTCGACCGTCTGGATTCGGATGTTGTCAGTCATCAGACGACGAAGATCCTCCTGGTAGCCGAGGAGATGCTAGAGAGGTCAACAACCTCGATGCGGGTATCGATCGAGTTGCCGTTTCGGTGGACCCAGAGCTCTACGTTGCTGGTCGTAGTCAGCCGGGCGTTGACCCAACCACGGCCGTAGGCCGTACCCGCACCGCTCGAGGTTCGGCACACTCGCACGAAAGCCTCGCTAATAGACGAGAGCGTGGACGGGATCGACACGTTCCGTGCCCCGGTATGGCTGCCAGTGTCTGTGATCCGCTGCACGACCATATCGTCGTGCTGGAGAACGTGAGCCAGGTGTAGGTTGTTGACCCCGTCGTGCTGGGAGTTGAAGGTGTAGTCGACTGAGGTCGTGCTCCCGGAGGTGGGTGTGATGTTGGGCCAGTTATCTGCGATGGCCTGATTGGCGTCCGAGCCCAGATCGCCCGCATGATGCGCGAAGATGCAAGCGGTACCCCAGTCCCCGACATCCACGGTCGTTCCGCTCGAGCCGTTTGATCCCGTGACGATCGTAGCGGACCCCGAGTCAGCCGAGACAGGACCAGCCGCAGCGTGCCCGACAGTCCACGCCGATCCAGTGAACTCAACTAGCGTGAAGTGCACAGTCACACGAGAGGCGGACCCGCCTGCATAGACCACTGCGGTAGTCGCGTTTGTGAGCAGGACCAGACCGGTAGCCCGGGCACCCCCGTCCGTTGTGTCCTCGCACAAGATGCCGGTGATGATCGGGATACACCTGTCCTTGTCAGAGACACCGGACACGGTGACACTTACTGAGTTGGTGCCGCCGGTCAGTAGACCTGTGTACCGCCCCCGCACGATGAACTCGTTGGGGCCGCCCGCTGGGCCCGTGTACTCCACCACCTCCATGGCGCAGCGCATCGTGTTCGAGCTCGACCCGGAGACTCGCGAGTAGGTGATCGTGCTCGTGTCTGTGAGCACGCCGGCCGCGGAGAGGTCATCAGCCTCCTGGTTGGTCGTAACCGCAGAGGGGCCGCCAGACATCCGGCGGTTGCTGCTCATCATCTCGAATGCAGAGTTCAGGCTCGAGACGGCGGTGATCGACGCAGTCGTGCCGGCGGTGGGCACGTCGGTCTGATCGCGCTGGACTAGGAAGTCACTCATCAGTCGTCGGTGTACTCAACGCTGAGCTGGAAGCTCGTCACGTTCGTGCTGGGGCTCGCCGTTTCAACCCACAGGAAGGAGTTGGCTGGGACCGTTGCGTCGTTGAAGGAGGTCAGCACGTTACCGGTCGTCGTACTATTCGCCGTGGATCCCCCGGTGATGACCTCGTTGCCCACAGCGCTCCTGTCGGTGCTGTGCCGGAGCGTCCACGCTAGGGACGGCGTAGGAGAGCCCACCAGGACCGTGACCATCTCTGAGATCGTCATCGCTACCGGAGCGTAGAAGAACGAGATGTCTTCCGTCGTGGTCGGCGCCTCGATCGTGATGCTCTTGGTCTGAACGTCGTTGGCTTCAGCGCCCGCCTCGATCCCGGCGAGCTTGGTGACCGCGGGACTGACATCCTCCAGGACCAGACCGATACCCCGCAGATGGGCAGCGAGGTGCGCCGTGTTGGTGCCGTATGTCGCGTCGGTCGTCGGGGAGTAGTTGACGCCCGGCTGGGTGATCGATAGCTGATCCCCGTCGATTGCGTCGTACTGTCCGTGGATGTGCGATCCGCTGTGCGTGTAGAACGCGTAGGTCGTGAGGCCGCTAGACCGGACGATAGTCCCCGACGCCGAGCTGTAGTAGAACAGGTCGAGGTTGGTCAGGCCTGTGGGATCGACGTCGTTGAGCTCGAGGAAGTTGATCGGCCCAGGGCTCCACTGCGTTCCCGAGTAGAGCAGGGCCTCACCCGTCGTCGGCGTCGCCGAGTTGACCGCGGTCCCCTGGATAGCCACCACGTCTGGGCCCGGGTAGGTCCCACCAAGGTCGCCAGACGCTGCCCCGCTAGGGGGTAGACTCGTCGGGATCTGGTCGTCGACGTAGCCCTTGTTGGCTGCATCTGCTGGGAGCGTGGGCGAAGCCAGGCTGTTGATCTGGCTCCCACCGAGACTAACTGCGCCTGTGAAGGCCCGTGTACCGTCAACAAGAATGTACTGAGTGTGGTCGTCGTCGCCCAGCCCGGTCAGGGTTCCGTGATCTGACGCGCCACCAACAGCGGGTGAGCCAGGACTCCACTGGGACCCGGAGTAGACCCAGGTCTGGCCGGCGGTCGGCGTTGCTGAAGAGCAACCCGTACCCTGGATCGCGACCACGGACGGGTTTGCGTAGGTACCGCTAAGATCACCGCCCGCAGCGTCACCGACCATGACAGCGCCGGCCGCGGCCACGTTGGCCGCATCGGTCACATCGGCAAGCGCTTCGATCCCGGCGAGCTTGGTGCGCTCACCCGGGCTCATGTAGAGACGGGTGGCGCTCGGGTCCAGGTCATCTGTGTCGCGCGTCCCCAACCACGTCAGCGCCCGAGCGTCGTTGTGGTACTGGGTGTGGTCGTCATCGGCCAGCCCGTCAAGGGCCCCGTGGTCCGTGACGACGGCCGCGGTGATCGAGGCATTGACGTAACCCTTGTTAGCTGCGTCTGTTACCGCCACCGGGCTCCCCAACGACGTGAGCAGGTTGCCGCCCATCGACTGGTTGCCCGTGAAGGCGCGAGTGCCACCAACCAGGATGTACTGGGTATGGTCGTCGTCTCCGAGTCCGGTCAGGGCCCCGTGGTCCGTCACCCCGCTGGGGAGCGTGCTGGGGCTCCAGACAGTGCCGGAGTAGATCAGGGCCTGCCCAGAGCTCGGCGCAGTGCTCGAGACGCCAGTCCCCTGAATGGCCACGACCGTCGGGCTCGGGTAGGTACCGCTCAGGTCCCCGGCCGCGGCCGTTGTGCCGATCATGACAGCGCCAGCGGCCGTCACGTTGGCTGTGTCCGTGACATCAGCGTTGGTCTCGATGCCCGAGAGCTTACCCTCGGCCGCGGTTGTGTAACTGGCCGTTGTAGCGTCAAGAACTGCGGAGTGGGCTTGGACGTCGAGCCCGATGGTCAGGCCTAGATTGCTACGCGCCGTGGACGCGTCCGACGCCCCGGTGCCCCCGTCTGCCACAGCCACATCCGTCCCGCCAGGTCGATAGACCGCGGTCGGACTCCAAGCCGCTCCGGTGTAAACCAGGCCATCACCAGTACTTGGAGCGTTTGCACTGACTCCGGTGCCTTGAATGGCCACCACAGTAGGCCCGGGGTACGTGCCGCCTAGATCACCACTAGCAGCCCCGCTAGGGGGTAGGCTCGTCGGGATCTGCGCATCAACGTAACCTTTGTTAGCTGCGTCACTTACAACAGTAGGAGACCCTAGCGACGTGATCAGGTTACCGCCCAGGCTCTGGCTGCCTGTGAACGCTCGAGTACCTGCGACCAGGACGTACTGCGTATGGTCGTCGTCCGTCAGGCCGCCAAGCCCTCCGTGATCCGTGATCACTGCCGACGTGATAGCCGCGTCAACGTAACCCTTGTTAGCACCACCACTTGCGGTAGTAGGCGAGCCTAGGCTTGTGATCAGGTTGCCGCCTAGGCTCTGGTTACCACTGAAGGCTCGAGTCCCCGCAGTCAGGATGTACTGGGTGTGGTCATCATCCCCCAGCCCGATCAAAGCGCCGTGGTCCGTGACCACGTTAGCGTCGACGTAACCTTTGTTGGCTCCATCGCTTGCGGTGGTCGGGGACCCCAGACTCGTGATCTTGTTACCGCCTAGGCTCTGATCGCCCGTGAACGCACGAGTGCCAGCCACCAACACGTACTGGGTATGGTCGTCATCCCCGAGCCCGCCTAGCCCGCCGTGGTCCGTGATGACGGACGCGGTGATCTGATCATCAACGTAACCCTTGTTAGCTGCCCAGGATACGAGGATAGGAGAGGCCACATCCGTGATCTCATTCCCACCCATGCCGATTGAGCCTGAGAAGTCTCGAGAGCCATCAGCCAGGATGTACTGGGTGTGATCATCGTCGAGGAGCCCTGTGAGCGTCCCGTGGTCCGTAGCAGCTCCGGTAGCCGGGCTTCCCGGACTCCAAGCGCTGCCGGTGTACACCCAGGTCTGCCCAGGCGTTGGCGCAGCCGCAGAAGTGGAAATCCCTTGGATAGCGACCACAGACGGGTTCGGATAGGTCCCGCCCAAGTCTCCGCCCGCAGCCCCGCCCGGTGCCCCTGCTGAGGGCAGAGCCCATGTTAGATCCTCGCGTAGGAAGAGCACGGGGCTGGGGGAGCTCGTCACCGGGCTCACCCACCTGAGGCCGGTACTGGTACTGGAGTCCAGTGTCAGAAGCGCGTCGTCGACCGTCGGGCCCAGGACAACTTCGTCAGATCCGTCATAAGTAAGTAGGTCACCCTTTTGCGTGAAGGGCAGAACCGCGACGGAGTTGCCGAAAGAGACGAAGAGCCGGCCCCGATCGTCCATGATCAGAGGGGCTGTCCGACCGTCCCCCGTGACCTGACTAGCTGGCGTTGCCCCTACCTGGACCCCTAGGATGACCGTACCTAGCTGCCCCGCGTCGGGCGAGTCCCCGACGGGCTCCACCCCAGGCGCTGAGACCACTGTGGTCTGGAGGTGCCCCTGGGGGTCCACCACCAGCGACCTGAAGTTTTCCAGCCCCTCAGGGGTCGACGACCCGAAGACCGCTACTGAGTCCTCGTTGTGGTCTGTGCTGACAGCGATCGAGCCGGCCTCGATGTTGATCTCGACCCCGTCCGTCCCGTAGATCGACACAGGTACCGGCCGTCCGGGCCTGTAGAAGCGCCCCTCCCCGTCCGCCAGCCGCGACACGTGGTGCGGCGTGTGGATTTCTGTGTCCTCGGATGTCCTGAGGGTCCAGAGGTTTAGATGCGCGTCGTAGAGCTGGACGTTATCGGCCATGTGTGTGGGGTCCTCCCCTGTCTTAGCTTATGAAGTCCAACCCCGAGAACCCGAAAAGATGCAAGAGGTAGAGCTCCGAACCGTCCTCGCCCAGCTGCCCCAAGCGGGGGAGCTTCGACCCGCGGGGGACCGCCATGTGAAGTTTTCCTGCCTGCTGGCTCCGTGGACTCATGGGAAAGGATCTGATCGAAGGCCGTCGATGACCGCGACGGTGGGTCCTGGAGTGACCCTCCTGAAGTGCCACGCGTGTAAACACCTGTCATCACTGGGGGATACGCTCCTCGAGCTGAACCGCCTCAGTGGTGGTCAGTATGCGGGATTGGCCCTCCAGATGAAGGCCCGAGAGCGGGAGTTGGCGCTAGAAAGCCTGGACTTCTCCGCTGCCGGCGTCACTCGACAGACCCGTACGACCCCGGACACGGACTACACCGTGTTCCTAGCTGACCTGCTACGTGTGCCGATGCTCCCCCTCGGACGGGATGTGCTGGCCGCTAAGGGGGTCGATCCCGATTTTGCCATCGAGCAGTTCTACTGCACCACCGTCCCCGCCGGTTACACCGACGACGGCATGGGGACCGACCGATACGACAACCCGAAAACGACCAAGGCGCCCTGCCTCGTATTCCCCATCCTGGTGTCTCCAGACGTCGGCATCGTTCGCTGCGTCGGAGCACAGGTTCGGCCCCTAGCAGGAAACGGCCTCAAGTACTGGACGATCTGGCCTTTCGTGAGCGGCCGTCACCTGTTCGGCGAGCATCTACTGCCCTATGGGGCCGGTAAGCCCCTGTCCTTGGTTGAAGGCCCCTTTGATGCGATGCACCTGGTCCAGCTTGGGGCTCGTGCCGCGGGTATCAACGGGCTCGCCTTCTCAGCGGAGAAGGCCAAGCTGATTCGAGCCTCCGAACCGTCCCTGGTGGGCATCCTCCTGGACCCCGATGTCGAGGGTCAGAATGCCGCCAAAAATGTCAACAAAGTATTGACGAAGCACGGCGTGCCTAGCATGCTGTACCACCTCGATCAGGACCCGAAGTACCTGACGCAACAAGACCTCTCAGATCGATACTCCTCCCTCCTCTAGCAGACGCAACGAATCATGACAGACCCCACGAACCCCGCGACCCCCTTCGCTCAAGGCGGTCAAGCCCAGGGCGGCCTTCAGCAGTACCAGGCCATCGCCCAGAACGAGAACGTCTCCATCGGTGCCGGCAGCGGACCGTGGTCCAAGACCTGGGACGAGCGCAAGCCTCATCGCGAGTTCTTCGCGCCCCGCGGCCAGCAGATCCAGGTCGCCTTCCTTTCCGACGTCACCCTCATCCCGCACTACCGGGTGGCTACTGGGTGGAAAAACACGCCGAACGCTAGCTTCCCCACGTGGGAGATCGTTCGTGCTGCCCACATCACCGGCGTCGATAACGCGGGTAACCCGGTCGAGAACGGTCAGCCGGACCTGTTCGGACCCGCTCTCGGTAAGCCGAAACCGATGCTGGGAATGGCCGCGGCCGTCCTCAACATGACCCCTTGGGTCAACAAGCAGCAGCAGACGATCCCGTGGAGCATCCGCTGGGTCATGTTCTCTAACCAGTCCATGCTCGATCAGTTCCTGGCCTTCAGTCAGATGAAGAACCGCTCGATCCTTGGCTCGGTGTGGAACGTGAACCGCACCCACGAGAAGCAGGCCCCGAAGCTGGGTAACTGGATGCCGATGTACTACTTGGGCGAGAACCAGGGACAGACGTTCGGCACGACCGAGGAGCTAGTCACAGCCCTAGCGGCCTACATGGCCCCCAACCCTGAGGGCGACTTCGCGGCTCTGGCCGGCTCGGTGGACTTCAACAAGATCTACCCGGCCTACTCCGAGGCGGAGGCTCGTGAAATCCTGCGTCTGCACCGGCAGATCTGCGACGAGCACCCGGGTGTTCGAGGCCTCTCCTACAACGCGGGGGTCATGGATCAGATCTGTCCTGGCTCCCAAGCAACCGGCACGGTCCCCGGCGGCGCGGGTTATGGTCAAATGCCGCCGGCCGGGGCGGCGCCTCAGCCGATGCAGCAGCCGATGCAGCAGCCGATGCAGCAGCCGATGCAGCAATCCGGTGCTCAGCCTCAGCCTGCTCCGACCCCGCTGTTCCAGCAGCCGGCGCAGGGTAGCGGCCTCTTCCCGCAGCAGGCCCCGGCGCCGCAGCCGGCCCCGCAGGGTGGCGGCCTGCCCTTTCCCGGCTCCGCACCTGCCGCAGCCCCCGCGCCCGCTGCCCCCGCCGCTCCTCCTCTTGGAGGGCCCCTTGCCCCGCCGGCCCAGCCCGAAGTGACGCAAGCTCCGGCGACTCAGCCGGTTCAGACGTCGGGATCGGCCCTGGGCGCGCTCCAGGATCTCCCGGATGCGGGGGCTCAGCAGGCCGGTGACGGTAAGGAGCCGGCTGAGGGGCAGGACCCCTTGGCCGGCGACCCCTTCTCGGGCTGATGACTGAGGAGCTCGGATCCCCGCGCGGGGTCCGGGCTTCTTTGCGCCTCGGCGAATCTCCACGTGCTTTGGACGTGTCGGTCCTGGCTCTAGCACGGGCTGGAGGGTGCGGGTGGCCGAGCCCCGCTTACAACTAACCACCGGAGTTGAATGGATCCTCTACATCTGATTGAAGCCGACGCCCTCGAGACGGGCTACTTTGCGTTCGACTTCGAGACGGAGTCGGAGACCGGACGCTCTGAGGACGCGAAGAACGCGTGGACGGCGCGACCCACCGTCCTAGCTTTGGCGACACCTAACCGCGCCGGGGCTTTCGAGATCACGCCTGAGCTGTGCGAGACATTCAAGCGCCTAGCTACGAACCCGAAGCTGTTCGGGATGGCGCACAACGCCCCCTACGACGTGATCGTCGGCCATCGAGCCGGCATGGTGCTGTACGAGGAGTGGCAGGCCCGCTGCCTCGACACGCTCGGCTACGCCTGGGCAGTTGACGAGGAGCGTCCCAAGGGCCTCAAGCTGCTGGTCCAGAAATGGCTGCGTAAGCAGATGACAACCTACGAGGAGGCGGCGCTCGACAATCCGCTCCTGCGTGAGATCGATCTGACTAACGCGCGACTGGCCATGCACAAGGACAACCTGGAGAAGTGGTCCCAGCCTGGGACCTGGTGGCGGCCGTACCCGTCCTTCGACGACCCTGCCATGTCCTGGAACGCCATCCGCAAGAAAGTGTTGGACGAGCGCGGCATCACCGGCAAGGACCTGTCGAAAGAGGAGAATGGCGCTCTCTTGGCCTGGCGGGATGAACTCTTTGATGAGCTCGAGCGGTGGAAGTACGAGGACTACGTCCGAGCCCACACAGCCCGAGCGGAGACCAAGATCGCCAACCTGCGCGCGCAGGCTCTGAAGCTCCTCAAAGACTACGCCCGCGACGACGCCCGCTACCTGTTCCCCCTCCTGCGTAAGCTCCTCGCCGAGGTCCGCAAGGATGGCGCAGGTACGTGGATGGAGATCGAGATGGATGTCCGGTGGCAGACCATCGGCATGGAGATCGCCGGTATGACGATCGATCTCGAGGAGCTCAAGAAGCGCGGCAATATCATGCGTCCGCTAGTCGAGGAGTTCCGCTCCCACTGCTACGAGCTGGCCAAGCAGGAGTTCAACCCCAACAGCCCGAAGCAGCTCTGCACCCTCCTGTTCCAGACGCTGTACCTGACGCCTCCCACGTTCCGGTGGGCTTGGATCAACGGGGAGCGTATCCCGCTACCGAAGCTGACCAAGGACGGCGTCAAGTGGTGCCTCGAGCAGGGGTACATGAAGCGCAACCCTGCCAACGGTCGGATCTTCTGGGAAGACTGCGTAGTCGACCTACGCAACCCGGACCGTATCCCGGACGAGATCCGGGAGCAGTACATCAGCACGGACACCACCACGCTGAGCATGCTCGATCATCCGATCGGGCAGGCCATCCTGAACTTCCGAACTGTCTCGAAGCTCCTCAGCACCTATGTCGAAAGCATGGGCGAGAAGGTTGAAGACTCCGGGGATGGTCAAGTGCACGGTCGCTTCAACTCCTTCGGTACGGATACTGGCCGGTTCAGCAGTTCTGGACCCAACCTCCAGAACATCCCTTCCCGCAAAAAGCCCGCGCACTTCGACGAGAGGATCCAGGGCCTGGGCCCGGCGCTACGTGAAGTCTTCGTGTGCCCGCCCCCTGATGAGTGGGCACCTGAGGGCTACTGCCTGATCGTCAGCGACCAGAGCCAGGTCGAGCTTCGAGTGATCTCTCACTTCACTGGCGACTTCAACCTACGCAACGTCTACCACGAGACGATCACGAGCCACGGGCTCGTGTTTCACACGGGCGATGTTCACGCCAAGACCTCGCAGAGCCTCGGGATCCCGCGGAAGCCGGCCAAGAACGTCAACTTCGGCTTCAACTACGGGATGGGGCCGGAGAAGTTCGCCCGTATGGTGCCGCTACTCACGCCTAAGGGCGAGTACGACATCGAAAAGGCAGCGCTCTGGCGTGATGGCTTCTTCCAGACCTACAGCGGCATCCCTGCTTACATGCAGGCGCTACAGGGTAAGTGGCAGAAAGGTCAACGCAGCTTCCTGATGATCAGCGGACGTCACCGTCACTTCAACGACAACGACGTCATGCCCGGCAAGATCCTGAACGCCAAGGTGCAAGGCTCCTCGGCGGACATGATCAAGGCCAACATGTTCATCATCCGCAAGTACGTGCTGCCTCGATACCCAGGCCTACGGGTGATCGGGCAGGTCCACGACGAGCTGATCTATGCGTGCCCGATCCGCTTCGCCAAAGAGGCGGCCATGCTCATCAAGTACGTCATGGAGTACGACTGGTTCGGGCTGTCTGTCCCGATCCTGGCCGACACCTCTATCTGCTACAACAACTGGGCTGAAGAGGGCGATGACAACGTCCCGCCCGTCGGCACCTTCTTCGCTCGGATCAAGGGCGAGGATCGGTTGTTCACCGCAGAGAACTGGGCCGACTTCGTCGAAGCCGACGAGAACGGCGATGTTGAGCTGGCCTCCAGCTGTGCGCGTCTGCTCCCGGAGGAGCAGGAGTGGTGCAAGACCTTGATCCCCGATCGTGGTCCGCTGATCACCCAGCCCAGCACCTCCCGAGTCATGACGCGGGAAGAAGAGCTAGCTATGCGCAACTGACGCGAGGGCCTGGTGTGGCATGAGTCTCATGTACACCAGGCCCTGCTCCTATCTGATTCATGAATAGCCAAAAACCCACAAGCCTCGACTGGCCGAGCGCTGCTGTTGTCATCTCCCTCAGCCTCGCTCTAGGCGCCTTCCTTGTCGCTGTCGTCTACTTCACCTCGGTCGACTACCGGGCGAGGCTTGCTGCGAACACGTGCCCCGATCCCGCTGCCCACATCGAGGAGACCCCTGATGCCTAAACGCACTTACCACACCATCGGCGTCGACGCCGGCATGATCTGGCTAGGCGACCCCTGCTACATCATCGGCGCGGACTCCTCCCACGGGCCCTTGACCTGGGCCGACTTCTGCAAAGACCTGGACCGAAGCGAAAAGGCTGACGGCTCGGGTGTGCAGGAACCTCTCGGATCCGGCATCGGCTTGGCCATCCCCAGCGGATACGGCGACGGCGCCTACCGTGTGATCGTCACCACCAACGACGAGGGCCGCGTGACCCGTGCTGAGATCGTCTTCATCGACGAGGAGCTCAAGGAGCCCGTCTTCTGCGACCACTGCGGCGAGACGATCCACATGGAGCACGAGCTCGTGTCGATCGGCGAGATGCCCGTCGAGTTCGACTCGGGTAACGCCGGCGAGTCCGCCAGTCTCTGCGTCCCCTGCCACAACCTCCTCATCCCCTGATCATGGAAGAGCTCACTCCTGAGGCGTGCCGTCTCATTATCTCCGTCCGACGCGAGAACCGCCGGATCTGCTCCAAGCGTAAGGACCCGCCCTACACTCGTATCTACTGCACCGCGTGTGGGGTACTGGGTACCGAGGAACGGCTCAACGAAGATTGCAGCACCGCCGGCTGCACGGGTCGGCAGGTTGGCCCGGGTTGGTGGAATGAGGTCGCCGAGGCTCGTGGCACGCGCTAACCACGCCTGGCGTCACTACGTCGGCGGTAGCTACCGACATGACGGGACTTGGCGCACATGGTGCGGCCGAAAAGTACCCAACACTGTCAAACCGGCTTACAGCCAGGACGCGCACCCGGACATCGAGGGCACAACCTGTTTGAACTGCCTCAAAGCCATCCATGACCACGAGTTGTGGAAAGCGGAGATGGCATCCTCGAGGGCCCGCGCCTCTAGTATCCGGCTCACCTACCTCCAGCGCAGCCGCGCCTTGAAGCATGCTAAAAGCACTTAGGACATGCCTCGGGGCGCATGCCCCGCTAACCCTCCCAGACCCCGACGTCATCTCCTGCCACGACGGTTGGTTCAACATCCTGTTCGAGGCCCTCGAGGATATGGAGGAAGCTGCCCGGCTATCCCTGCACATGAGTCCGCGTCGGCGGGCTGTGATCCAAGACGACTGCCGAGTTGTCCAGATCAAGGAGAAGTTCGGCACGCTCCGCATCTATACCAGTGGAGTCATGGACGTCTTCACGCCCATCATTGAGCGTGCAGAGGAGCGTAGTAGCCAGGAGTGTGAGTTCTGCGGAGCCGTCGGCAAGCTACGTGACGGGCCTTGGACCAAGTGCCGATGCGACGCGTGCGAGACCCTCTGGGAGCGGGGTGAGTCCCGCGGTAACCGGAGACGCGGGTGAGTGAGATCAAGGTCCAGGCCCCCCGCGGTTGCGGCGGAGACCTCGCATCCATCCTCATCATCATCGCCGCCATATTCGTCCTGTACTGGGTGGATGGGCGGCGAGCTCTTGTAATCGACCGGCAGGGTGACACCACCCGCATCTATATGGAGACGATCAATGACGAAGGCTAGACGCCGCATCGACATGTGCCAGTACTGCCTCCAACCCGAGGACGATCATCACCACTTCAAACCGGTACTCATCCCTCTGACGTGTAAGTGTGATCCTCGCGATTGGGGCAACATCACCGACGTCCCCGACGTCTGCGACAGCTTCAAACCGATAGAGACTCCCGACGATCGCTACTGCCAAACATGCGCCCATGACAAACGATGCCACTAAGGGCTACTGCCGCGTAGCCGACTACGACTGCCTTGCCCCACCTGGGTGGGGTGGTAGCGGGGGCTGGGCCCCTGGTGATCCCGAAGGCCAGATCACGGATACCTGCGACTCCTGCGGGGAGTTCTCCTGCAAGAAGTGCTCGCAGCTCAAGTACGCGGACGGGCTCTGGATGTGCCTCTGCAACAACTGCGCAGAGAGCCTCGAGGGGGAAGACATAAGCGCCCCGACCGAGTCCTGCGCCCTTTGTGATGGCTCCATTACCATCACGACCCTGTTCGGTGAAGAGCTAGTCAAGCACCACAACCCCCACTGCGTCTTCGGCTCTACGGCCGGTGTACTCCGCGCGCGCTGGAACCAGGTCAACAGTGCTATTCGACATGCGCTCGAAATGGCTGCGCTGACTGGCACGGCTGATGTGAAGACCACGGTCATCAAGCCCGACCAACTCGCTGACACTCCCGAGGAGTGCCAGACATGAGCGGCGGCAGGGACTGGTTCCGCCCGACCCACGAGATCCCGCGCGCTCTCTACGACGCCTTCCAGAAGGAGGCGGCTCATCGAGAAGAACGCGGGTTCCGGGAGTGGCACAACGCTGAGGTCATGGCCGTCTGGCGAGAAGCTCGAGACCAGGCGGAGGCTCACGGCCTCCCCCGGCCGCCCCTCGAGCTCATCAAAGAGGCCGAGCAGTCCGCTGCCGGCCACGTGGATTACGGCTCCAAGTGGGCCTACTCCGTCTGGCACTGGATGATGGAGAACAAGACCGATGACTAACCCCCGCATGACGGCCTTCTTGGAGCGCCTGCTCCAGCTGTGCGACGACGACCACGTAGATCCCTACATCGACTCCGATGTCCGCAGAGCTGCGGCTGAGCGCGACATGGAGGAGCTGGCTGAGTGGCTCCACAAGAAGTGGCAAGAGGAGCGCTATGATGACTGAGCCAGATCGCCGAGAGCTGAAGCGCCTCGTCTCCAAGCATCGGCTTGACCTGATCAAGCAGGTCGAGGCCCGTGAAAACATCGCTCAGCGGGTTGCTCGAGAGTACGCCTTCTCCCAGATCCAGAGCAACCTGATCCGCGTCCTACAGGTCACTCGAGTCCCGGGGTGCAGGGATCGCCTAGAGCCGGCGTATGTCGAGGTGCTGATCCAGGTCAACACTGAAACGCGCACGCTCGAGGCACGTCTTGACCCTCTCAGGGTGATGAGTTCTGTCCCAGCTGGATCCACCCCCCAGCATCAACACCAAGCCCTGAACGACCTCGTTCACGCTGTAGCGTGGCGGGCTCTCGAGCCTCTACACGAGGAGCTCGTCTTCGAGCTTCACCGCGCTGGTCTAGGCTCTGACACCTTCTATCAAAATGACTGACGACCACGACTGGTGGACCGAGCTCCGCATCTCCCTTGAGGGCTCTTCGATCACCCACGGCGCCGCCGGATGGCAGCGTGATCACGGCGAGTCCGTGCGCGACTGGGTCAATCGGATGCTGAACGGCTACCGTGATCCGGAGACGCCGCTGCATACGGTAAAGCGGATCAAGGAGCTTCGGCGCGCGAATCAATGGCGTGAGGGAAGCGACCCTGACGGCGATGTCCCGTGGCTCTGCTACTGCACCGGCTGCGGCTTCGGCTCTAGCTACAAGCTCGGACATCTTTGCGACGCTGGAAGCGGATGTCGTGGTGTGTTCAGGATGGCTGCCATGATGCCGAGCAAGACGAGCGCGTTCCGCCTGCAAGGCTCGATGGTCCTCCACGGCCATGTGATTCAACCGACGGCTGTCGAGGACCTGGTGGATAACGCCAAGGCCGTACTAGAAGACCTCACACCTGAGCAGCGTGACTCCTTGATCAAAGCGCTAGCTCCATTCCTACGAGACAAAGCATGACCGACCGCTGGCACTATCTACCGCTCGACATGTATTCCGAGATCGCCCAGACCTGGGATGTCCCGGAGAACCTGGCCCGTATCGGCCACTACCTGAACGTTGGCCGAGTCCCGCTTTCGGGTGTTGAGGCAGTCGCCATGGTGCGTGACATCCCCGAGATCATCGAGGCGCTCTACGAAGCCATCGACATCATTCGTCAGGAGGACGATTACCGCAAAAGCCAGGGCCATGCGTGCCCGACCTGTCACGCCCACCTCCCCGACGGTGGTCACGAAACCGACTGCCCCCGAGGCCGTCTCCTGGCGATAACCCCCGACAAGCCATGACCGACACACCAATCATCGAGCAGGCTTTCAGCACCTGCCTCGAGCGCATCAAGGACTGCGAGTCTCGCATCGTAGCGCTGGACTACGCCCTCGCCCATGTCAGCCGCAATCAGCGGCTAGGTGATGCCGCTCGAACCGAGCACAGCAATATCAGGGCAGCGCTCTACGATCATCTCAACGAGGCTTACCGGGCGCTTCTGACCTTCGGAATCCTGGTCCCGGGTGAGATGCAATCCAAGGCCCGGCGGGCGGTGATCAAGCGCTACCTGAGCGAGGGCGTCCAGATCATGGGATACCTCCAGCTCGACGGGCAGGCGCCCGGCCAGTGGTGGGCCGCTGACGAGGAGGCCTTCCGCAAGGAGATCGAAGAGATCCGCAAGGCTGAGGGGGAAGTACCTGCCGGCGCCACCTGGACCTGTGAGCAGTGTGACAACATCAACCCCCCGAACACCAACAGATGCGTCAACTGCCAGGAGGCGTTCGCATGAGTACTAAGAATCATCACGAGCTAGATCTTGCAACCGTGCGTGAGCAGTTGCAGCTCACCTACGACTACATGGTTGAAGAGGCCAAGGCCGAGGCCGGGCTCTGCGATGATGCCGAAAACTGGGAGGCCTATGTCTCCGACGGCGATCGGTTCGTCGAGCTTGAAGAGCTGCTTGGTCAGATCCCTCCGCTCATCGAGGCCGATTCGGCGGTTGATAAGCGCTGTGTCATCTGCACGGGCCTACTCACCGACCCCGGCGTATGCGGCGATCCGGCATGCCTGCTGTGCCCCGAGACCACAATCGAGTTCGATCTGGTGCAGGCCCAGCACGCGGTCCGGGGGTACCTCTCGGATGTCTGGTTGGCGGGGGCTCTCGAGTTCTGCCCACGCGGGCACGATGCTGAGTCCCTAGCCCGCCTCAATCCCTACCACTGCGATGAGTGATACCTCTAAAGCGCGTAAGTGCCCGGACTTGATTACCAAGAAGATCGAGCACCTGATCAACGTCGTAAAGTCGGATCTACTCCTGGTTGCGCACACTGTGTCTGCTATTGAGGACCTCCAAGAGGCTATCGTTGATGCCATCGACGAGGCCCGCGGTGGGGATGAGAACTGCCCTCATGAGTCGATGAGGTTCGACGACGATTTTGGTGAGTGGATCTGCACCGAGTGCGGAGCCCGCGGCTGCGCTGCTGGACGCCATGATCCGATCGGTACGCCCGAAGATCCGCTCGCTCGTATCTGCTGGAAGTGCGGCCTCGATCTAGATGGTGATGATGATGACTAAAGAGCTGTGCTCCTGTTCCCTGTGTGAGCAGCCGCCGACTGAGGTGCCGCTAACCCCATCAACCCCGCACAAGGTCCGATGCGACAGCTCCAGCTGTCCGGTCTATGCTGCGTGGTGGTGGGATCCGGCGGCCTGGGAAGAGTTTCATGCCGCTGTTCGACTCAAAGCTGAGCGAGCCCGAATGAGCGGGGTCTGGCATACGGTGATCGATAATCAGCAGATGCACAATCTTGTGCGTGTTGAGGAGGTGGCCCCTCTTATCGAGTTCATCAAAGAGCGTGTGAACGCCTACGCCGACCCGGATGAGCTCCCATGCCCCTGTCCTGAGCGTCATCAAAGCGAGAAGGACTGGTGCTGGCTCTGTCGCGGTGAGCGCCTACTAGAAACGTACCAGAGCATCCTGCCTCATCCTGATGAGTGGCGAGACCGCGCCGAGGTCCTTGATCAGCTCGCGGAGCTGGATCAGTCACTTGAAACCGACCTGTGACATGTGCGGGGCCGAGTTGGATCGGCCGGCGGAGACCTGCCATGACGACCCCTGCCCCTACTGCAACTACCCCAGACCCGCGGGCAACTGCGAGGATTGATCATGCTGTACGCACTACAACTACCCGACGGCACCATCGAGCCAGACACTGTCTCCGACAGCCAAGACGCTGCCTGGGGCGAGTCCTTCGAGCATGTGGCCTACCACCTAGGCAGCGAGTGGGCGGACCGCTTCTGGAAGAAGTGGGGAGAGTCTCGCCAGTCTGCGTCTCGGCGGGGCTACAAGATCGTCCCGGTCACGCTTCGTCACCGTGACACTGCGAAGGAGTGCCAGCAAATCCGGGAACTCCTGGACTCCCTGGCCCGCCCCAGCGGTGGTCCGTGGCCTCGCGGCTACGTATCGCTCCAGATGAGGAGGGAGGACTACGAGGTCTTGCGAGAGCTCCTAGCCAGTCATGCGTAGACCCCTCGACGAGCCCACGCCGATGCAGCGTCTGGATGATCTTCTCGAGGCTCTTTCAGCTGCTAGCGAGCTCGGGACCTCGAAGCAGGTACGCAAGATCGAGAATCGCATCCGGGAGCACTTTCAGGAGCACCTTCAAGAAGAGGAGCCAGAACCCGTCGTTCGACGTACCGGGCCGATCTGGCGAGCGAAACGATGGGGCGTTCTGTACCAGCTGGAGGCTCATCGGGACCTAGCGGCGGGCGAGGTCGTCGGCCTCTCCGTGAATAGTATTGATCCCCCAACGGGTGTGTTCATGGGTACGCGTGATCTAGCGGATGACGACGAGATCGGCGTGCAAGCCGTGAACCCGATCGACGGCGGTACTCAAGGCCTCTTCCAGATCGCATACCTATGACCAGTAGCAAGCGCCGACACAGGCGCCGCCAAAGATGGATACGTAAGCGCGAGCTACGCGCCCGTAAAGCACCTACCCCTGAGGAGCGTGCGGATCATCTAGCAGATCTACTCGCTGATGCTATCCAAGCGCACTCGACCACGAGTCTAAGTCCTTCAAAGACAAGAGCTTTGCGTAGAGGCCCGAGGTAGTCCCTGAGAAGCCTAGCGGCGCGGTGTCATCAGTTTGTAGACTTGGTGACCCGCGCCGCTTTTTGCCCCACACCGATTATGAAAGCACCCTGGAGAGATACTCTCGAGCTTCGCAAGCGGATCGCTGCGCTCGAGGAGGAGAACAAGAAGCTCAAAAACGAGGTCCGCGAGTACGAGGGGTTGTTCGAGCTCCAGGAAACGCGCATGACCGAGGCGGTCAAGCGCTGGCGCGCGGCGAACCCCGGCAACGACCTAGTCAGGCCTGATCTGGGTCGGCTGCTTACCTGGCTACTGGAGAAGATCGACAAGTGAAGATCCACACCATCTGGCTGTCGGACAGCGGCAACTGGTCCGAAGCCTGGCTCAAAGACGCGTGGGATGAGTACACGATTGACGAGAACCCCACAGGCTGGGCGCAAGCCCTTGAGGAGGCGGAGCTATCTAGCAGCCACATGAAGCTCATCACACTCGAGATCCCCGGCGACCACCTAGCGGCTGCCTGGACAACCCCCACGGTCGAAGGAGATGTAGCCGATGGCTGATCAAGAAGAGCACAGCTGGAAGAAGATCGAAGGCCTCCCGATCGTCAAGCGGATCGAACACGCAGAGCCCGGCTATAAGGTCACGATCCCAACCGGCCGTCTAGCGGGTACGTGGATACGTATCGAGGATCTTGACCCGCCATACACCTCGAAAATGTGGGCGAACATCCGCACCGGAGCCGTGATCGGCCACTGGTCCGCGATTGCCCACGAGGCTGTAATCAGCGCCGCCGTGGCTGATGATCTGGCCGCCTTGGGGCTAGCCAACAACCCCGAGCCGATCCCGGCACACCCGCCGGACGCTTGTGCGGGGCACCACTGCCCCTTCCACAACCCGTCGGATCACCACATGAAGGACTGGCCCAAGAGCATTCGTGCCTCGGGCATGACCGAGAGGCACTGCGAGCACGGCGTCGGTCACCCCGATCCCGATGCTCTCGCGTTCTTCGCTGCGCAGGGTCACGTCTCTGACATCTTCGGCATCCACGGCTGTGACGGCTGTTGCCATCCCCCTGATCATGACGAGGATCCCGAACCCTGAAAAGGGCGTCCCCCGCTTCGAGGTCTGGTTCTACGGCACCCACGACCGGTACCAGTACCACGAGAGCTTCAAAAGACAGGTGAGCGCCGCTCGGGCGCTCGCTGTCTTCACCGATAACCGCACGCTGGCCTACATCTTTGACCGCCGTCAGGGCAAGGCCGTCACTACCAACTTCCGCGAGATCAAGCGGGATACCAGACATCGCCGATGAAGAAGTTCCGTCAACACCTCTGCGTCGACTTCGACGGCGTCATCCACCGCTACATCCCCACTGCGGGTAAGGCTCACGACGTCCAGGGGGAGCCGATCAATCACGCTCTCGCGTGGCTCTGGAAGATGATCCAAGACTACGACATCGCCATCGTCTCGGCGCGCAGCCGGAGTTGGCGGGCTCGTCGAGCCATGCGCCGCTGGCTCAAGAAGCACGCCAACCCCCCGATGTGGTACGGGCTCGAACATACGCGCGGCCTCAAGTGCATCACCTTCCCCAAGCACAAGCCCATCGCCCGTCTCTACATCGATGACCGGGCCTGGCGCTTCGAAGGGCCACAGGACTTCCCTACCAAGGCCCAGATCGAGGGCGCGCACTCTTGGACCGACCCCCGTCCTGAGAGCTCAATGCGTCATAAGTCTGGTGAAGAACACGTTCAAGTATCTACCGAGCAGGTCCAGTCAGTCTTCCAAGAGCTCCTAGATGCAGCCGGGCCCATGCCACGTCGTCGCGAGCTGGACTTCTGCATCCGCGTCATCTGCTGTGTCAATGAGCAGCCCGACGTACCCGTCGATCAGCAGGTACTCGACTGTTTCAACAAGCTGCGCGAGTCCCTAGGCCCGCCGTTCACAGACCGCGACGGTCTGGATGGAATGCTGTACTACAGCGATACCGGGGCCAACACCATCGTGCGTGTACGTCCTGACTATGGACGTTGATCCAATCACTCGAGCCTGGGCAGAGGTGTCTAGGGACATTGATGATTTCCTCGGCTTCTACCCCTTTCGGTTTCCTTCCATGAAGCGCAATCCCTACTTCGCCCAGAAGCCCAGAGCCTGTATCACGCAGGCGCACGAGGTCTCGATGGCCCTGCTCAAGCTCTGCATCCGCAACTGCATGCAGAGCGGAGGTCGTGTGGTCTATCGAGGCAAGATCGAGATGTACCACTTCAACGACTGCATCCAGATCGCCCGCCCGACCGAGCCTGCCGACGTGATCGAGATCGATCCCAACCGGATCGAGGACGCAGTCAATCTCTTCGTCGACGGCCTCGTGGCCGAGACGACGTTCGACCCCGACGAGTTCATCCTCTCGATCGACCCCGAGATGGGCGGAGTCTCGTGGCGTCGCATCCGCCAGATCCACGCCTTCCGAGCGCTCATCGAGCCGGAGAACGTGGACTTCGAGTCCTTCATTCACCCCCCGAGCGCGGAGTCCGACTTTGACCTCCTTCACAGCGGCGCAGAAGAAGGCGATTGATCACGAGGGCTCGAACCTCGTTATCTTCGCCGTGGCCGGCAGCGGCAAGACGACCGTCCTGGTCGAGCGCATTCGTAAGCATGCCGAGGCTGGCGAGAGCCAGTTGGTGCTGACCTTCAGTAAGAAGGCGGCAGAGAGTCTCAACAAGCGTGTGGGGGTGCCCCTCACCCCCAGCAGCTTCATTGGCACCTTCCACAGCTTCTGCTTCAAGGTTCTCAATCGCCGCTGCCCGAACCAGTACCAAAACCGCGAAGTCGTGGAGGGTCGGGAGGAGTGGTTGCTCATCAAGTGGGCCGAGGAGCTGCTCAGAGAAACCCCGAACGCCGTTGGCGTCCCTGCCGACATGCTGCGGGACATCAGCCTGCTCAAGCTCAACGGGTTTCACCCCGACGCGTGGCTTGCGATGACTGACCGCATTCACGCGCATATGAACCTAGGCCCGGGGTATGTCGAGCTCCTGCATGCGCTCCATCAGTCGATCGTGAAGAACGGGAAGTACCTGTTCGATGACATGATCATCGACTGCTTGCAGCTCTTCCGAGATGACCCGGAACTGGTCGACGTGCTCAAGAATCGACTGGATCACATCCTGGTCGATGAGTTCCAGGACACTGACCCGGCGCAGGCCGAGATCCTGAAGAAGCTCGAGAAAGGCAACCTCGTGGTCGTCGGTGACGATGATCAGTCGGTGTATGGGTTCCGGGGATGCTCCCCGCGTTTCATCATCGAGTTCCCTGAGATCTACGGAGGGGTTGCCATCTCGATGGAAGAGAACTTCCGGTCTCAGGCGCCGATCCTTGACGCGGCTAACCAGCTGATCAAGTGCAACGACCTGCGAGTGGACAAGGTCCTCCGACCGACGCTCACAGGCGAGGGCGCTATCACCTCGGTCCGTGTGAAGCATCCTGTCGAGGAGGCGCAGTACACGGCCGATCGGATCGAGGAGATCCTTGATGCCGGAGGTATGGCCTCTGACATCGCGGTGCTCTATCGAACGAACGCCCAGTCAGGCGCATTCGAGGATGAGCTCAGCATGCGGAAGATCCCCTATGAGGTCATCGATGATCAAGGCGGGTTCTACGGTCGTACCGAGATCCGCACCCTGGTCAGCTACCTTCGGCTAGCAGCCCGCCCGAACGACATCACGTCGCTGCGGTGGGTGCTCAACAAGCCCAACCGGTTTCTGCGTCGGGACTGGGTGGCTGAGTGCATGGGCAAGTCGGACGGCTCTGCCGCATCTGTCATGCAAGTCATGGCAGCTACGCGGGGAGGGTTCCGGCAACAGCAGGCCGCGGGATCTCTGTGTACGCTCCTCCAGGACCTGGACATGTTGGTCAAGGAGGGTCACACGCCGGCCAACATCGGCCACCACATCTGGCAGAGCCTCGGCTTTGCTGGGTTCATTCGTGAACTGGCTGCCCGCAACCAGCGCAAGGATCCTGACGAGATGATGGATGCCGTGTCTCGGGTACTAATGCAGACCTTGCCGCGCTTCCGCACGATCAAGGAGTTCCTGACCCACGTCAATCTCGTCGAGCAGGAGAGCAAGTCTCGCCAAGATGGCCGGTCCCGTGTGCAGCTGCTCACGATTCACCGGGCCAAGGGACTCGAGTTCCCCACTGTCTTCATCGCCGGGTTCTGTGATGGGCTCATTCCACACAAGAACGGCCGTGAGGATGAGGAGCGGAGACTCGCCTATGTGGCGATTACCCGCGCCATCAACCACCTCTACACCACCACATACGACATCGACAGCCCTTTCCTCAAGGAGATGGGTGTTGAACCTCAAGCCATCAATATGGAGAACGAGGATGCCGAAATCACTCAAGACAAGGATCGGACCCCCGGAGACCTGGCGACTAAGGGCGGCGGTCTACGGGTTCCAGGCGACGAAGTCGGCCACGGCTAGGGACTTCGACCCACTCACCGACCGCTTTCCTTTCGACGTCGCAGATCATCGACTGACCGAAGCCGCGTCGCGCTTCTTGAACAACAACCCAGCCGGCATGACGTGGGAGGCGCGGCGTGCTGCGGCGATGCAGATGCTGTGGTCAGGCCCAAACGATCGGTCGCTCATGTACGCACGCTACCGCTGCCGAGGCCGCACGCAGCGGCCTCACATCGACCCCACATCCCCTCCCGGGCGCTATGGGAAGCTGTCGTGGGAGATGACATTTCCCAACTTCCAGTGGCGCGTCATCTATGCCTTCTACTCCAAGCGCAGCTCAGTGTCATGCAAGTCTTTGAGCGTGTGGTGCGTGGCAATCCCGGTACTGTTCCGGCCTGACACGCTATTTCCGCTCGATCAAGTTCGCGGGTTGATCCCAGCTATTCGAGTACCAAATGTGCGGGCAGGTGATCTGGCGTCGAAGCAGGGGGTGCGGATGGCGTTGCGGAGGTACTTTCGTTACGCCGCCCACCCGTACGCGGCCTGGGCGTATGCAACCAACGCTGCGTGGTACTCTCCAAGAGAGCTCATGAACGCGTTGGTACCTGATGGGAGTATTGGTGTTACGGACCTCTCCTATCACCGACGCCGCTGGTCTGAGGAGGCCCGCAATATTCCTCGAGTGAGCATCAAGCTGCCCAACCATGCAGCTTCCTGGATCGGGTGGGAGTGGCCGAGTGCGTATGCTCCTCTAGGCCACACTACCAATGCGTACTACGCCAGACAGTGGGCCCGGAGCATCAGTACGCGGATGGCCCAACTTGCCAATACCCGAGGTAGCTCGGGGATCTGCCTACTGGAACACCATCATATGGTGAGTAGATACGCTACCAGACGCTGGCGCACCCCGACCCGGACTACCCCTACGGAGGACACCACTAGGGGGATACCGGCTAGATTCCGCGTCGATCACCCGCTTACTGTCCTCCCAGTAGGGCTGTGAGGGGTATTGACGTCCGAGTCTGTGCAGAGGGGTTCGACTCCTACATCGAACTTCCCCGCATCTTCCTCGAGCCAGAGGAGGACCTCTTCGATGGGGTCCTCCGCCGGCTGGGGAAGGATCTTCAAAGCCTTAGCGCCGGTCTCCGCAACCCTACAGTGGAAGTCAGAGAGTGGCCAAAGGATTACACCAAGGACGAGGCGCTAGCGCGTCTCCTGGCCGACGAGGAGGGCTGTGAGCCATGGCGGTTGTGATGCAACGCGGAAAACATACAGGTGAGCCGATCACACGTGTACCGCCTGGGTACCTGCGCTGGATGGTGCGTGTAGAGCACGATCAAGCGAAAGACGCTGCTGAAGAACTGAAGCGGCGCGGCATGTTGATGCAGGCCACAAGCCTTGAAGTCACCGCCCACGCGGTGGATCGAGCATCGATCCGCTGCCTTGACGTGTTCCTCAAGCACCGCGACGAAGAGACGAATGAGGGGCTCCATACCTGGCTTTGCCGAACGGCTCTGGAGGCTGTTGAACAGACCAAGCCTGCGCAGCACAACCATCACGGAAGACCTATGGCCAAGCACCGGTACCTGGAGATGACCTGGGTCTTTGACTTGTCGATGGCTACCCCGATCCTGACCACTGTTTACTGACACCCCCTACCAATGCCATGAAACTACGCGGCCTCGTCCACGTCCCTGCCGAGATCCTCGGCGATCCTGCCTTGTGGCCCTTTGATCGGGACCAAGACCTTATCGCGCGCCCTGAAGGAGATCGAGAGCCCTTCCCGTTGTGGCATGAGTTCAGTGACGGCTCCCTGCTTGTACCTCGCTTCTGGCTAGAGAACTTCACCCGAGCGCTGCCGGCTCGGGCTCCGATCCAAGAGCACCCACAGCGGCAGTTCAAGGGCGAGCTGAGAGACAACCAGAAGACGCCGGTCAGTGAGATCCTACATGAGCTGCCTCGCAAGGAGGGGCTGCTTCTGCGGGCTGATTGCGGCACTGGCAAGACAGTCATGGGCCTCTACTGCGCTGACGCGTTGCAAGCGGCGCGGGTCGGCGTGCTGGTCGATCAGGTCGACATCGCCGAGCAGTGGAAAGGTGCGATCGAGCGCTTCCTGCCCGAGGCCACCGTCGAGATCCTCGGCGGAGGCCACGGGCAGATGCGTCGAGACACGCGAGCTCGGTTCACGATCATGGTCGGTCAGAGCCTCTGGCGACAAGAGTGGGCCGAAGACCCGATGGAACTCGACATGCTCCTCGTCGACGAGGCGCATGTGTTCTCAGCACCTTGCTTTTTCGGCAGCCTCACGAACCTAGCCTTCACCTGGAGCATCGCCCTGACCGCCACCCCGGATCGCCGGGATGGGCTCGAGTGGGTGTTCAAGGCGGCGCTGGGTAACCACGTGGTCGAAGCCGCGGCCAAGCTGGTCCCTGCCACGATCTACCGCTACCCAGTTACGACCCTCGTCGAGTACGACGACTACCGGATGGCGTGGTGCAAGGCGAAGGTCGGGATGACAACACTCGCAGGATGCCGTGAGTGCCCGGACTTCGCCGGCTTTCCCACTAGCTGCCCGGGCCGGCCCCCGCTCAACCCGATGGTGACTCCCCCGGACGTCGCCTGGAAGGACAAGCACAACTACACGGCCTACATTCAGACGGTCATCGCTGACCCTGCGTACTCAGCCTGGTTGGTTAACATCGTCGGCCACCTGTTCCAAAAGGGGCGTCAGGTCATGGTATTCGGCCAGTTCCAGAAGCAGCTCATCCACCTGCACGAGCTATGGGAAGCCCGGCATCCGGGCTCGAGCGGGTTGTTCTTCGGTAAGCATGCCAAGGTTGGGCGCGTCGGCCGGGACGCCTCCCTCGACAAGCCGGTCACCTTCTGCACTTACGGCATTGCTGACAAGGCCCTTGATGTACCATGGAAGGATGCCGCTGTACTCGCCTCTCCCCGTCGTGATGTTCGCCAGACCCGAGGGCGTATCGAGCGAGAGGTCGACGGGAAGCCGGTCCCGATCGTGGTGGACCCGGTCCACACCAACTCCCCCGTTCTGGCCGCGCTCGGGCGCCGCCGGCTAGCCTCCTACAAGGATGCCCGCTGCCATGTCATCGACTATCCAGGGCTGTGAGATCACAGCCCGCCCGGTCACCCTCGAGGTGACGATTCGAGCCATCCCGCGAGGACGCACCAAGTACGTCCTCCGCTATAGCAACACCCACATCATCGACACCCGCCACATCATGACCAACCCCGCTAATGTCGGATCGATCTCGGTCGGCCACCACGCCCGCATCTCCGAGGTCTACGGCGCCTACTCGAGCCATGAGGTTCACGTCACCGTGAACGTGCCTGCTTCCCGGGAAGAGATTGCCGAGAACATGGAGGGCATCGTCGAGGAGTTCCAGCACCGCTGCGTCGTGGCCAACCGCGACATCTTCAACCGCGTCCTACAGTCGGTCGGCAAGGACCCGCTGTTCCACACCGAGCAGCTCACTGAGGGGGCTGACGAAGGAGCCTGATGGCGGCCAAGAAGAAGAAGGTCGCCAAAAAAGCCACAAAGAAGGTGACCAAGAAGGCCACCAAGAAGAAGGCGACCAAGAAGAAGGCCAAGAAGCGGACCAAGAAGGCCGCAGCCAAGGACGACGCTCCGAAGCGGGCGCTGACGGCCGGAGTGAAGAGCCCGCGCGACACACGCACCAGCGCTCGGTTCAGCGACGGGATGAAGTCTGCGACAGTCGAGCTCAACAAGCAGCCCACGGGTTCTTGGCGAGCGACGCAGGCCGCAGCTGAGTTCCGCCGCCGGCTCCTGTTCACGGGACTGGTCGAGATGGACATGAACATCCGCATGGCCATCGGCACCCGGACGCAGATCATTGGCCCGGAGCATGTGGGCAAGTCGCTCATGTGCTACCTACTGGCCGGCTCCTTCCAGCGCACTTGCCGGCGCTGCATGACTCCGATCCTCACCTTCCATGATGACCTGGGTGAGCGGGATAACGTGATCCGCTGCGGCTGCGGTGCCAACGATGTGTCGACCGTCCTCTTCATCGATGTCGAGGGTGACTTCGACCCGCTATGGGCACAGTCCTGGGGGTTCAAGATCGCGGATCGTGTGGACATGAGCGATCCGATGGCTGAGTACGAGGAGGTCGAAGAGGGCCTACTCATCAGCCCGGATTCGACAGTAGCTGTGGCCCGCATCACGTCCTTGAACCAGGTCGAGATCCTCTCTTCCCACCTGATCAAGAACGGCGCTGCCGATCTGATCATCCTCGACAGTGTGGCCATGGCTGCGATTGACGAGGACCTGGCGGGTCGTAAGCAGACCGCGTCCCGGGCTCGTGAGCTGTCCCGCCTGTACCCGAAGCTGATCAGCGCGCAAAACGAGGCCTGGAACCAGTCGGGCGTGATGCCCACGTTCATCCAGACCAACCAGTGGCGCGCCAACATCCAGTCGGGCCCCGGGGGCTACGGCGGTCCCTCCAAGATCGCGTCGGGCGGTAACGCCCTCAAGTACGCGCTCATGCAGAACATGGAGATCCGCACCCGCTACAACCCGTGGGACGGCGGCTACCGTGAGCCCGCCGCCATGGCGGAGATGACGATGACGATGAAGAAGGACAAGGCGTCCGGGGGCGGCACCAACGCTAGCGCCCAGGCTCGGCTGTTCCTCAAGGATCGTCTGTTTGACCGTGTCCACTACGAAGCCGGCGAGACCGACGAGGGTGCGCGCGTGTTTGAGCTCCTGAAAGCCCTATCTGAGGGCGCTTGGGAGCTGCCGCCTGATGACAGGTGGTTCAAGAAGACCTCGCGGGGGTATGAGATCCTCGGCCGCACCTTCACCAAGATCGCGGACATCAAGGCCTTCCTGAGCCGGCCCGACATCGGTTATCGCCTGCGCTATCCGCTGGCTGCCGCAATCATGCCGCGGACCTTCCGAGGCCACCTCGACGCAGAGGCCCATCTCTATGGGCCTTTCGACGACCCTCTCCAGGATCTCATTCACGAAGCCCATGACCGACTCAAAGGACATCAGCCAGCCGCTGGGGCTGCCGAAGATTCAGAAGAAGCAGAGGGAGGTGACCCCCTCGATGCGCTCGAGGCCGGCCTCGAACAAGAGGACGGGTGACGCGCACGAGCTTCGCCTGATGCGAGAGACCGGCTTGCAGCGGGTCCCCGGATCTGGCTGCGGCTCGTTCTTCCGAGGAGACCTCGGCACCCCTTACGGGTGGTTTGTCGAGGCCAAGTCGAGAACAGGGACCGACTTCCGGTTCCAGCCTCGGTGGTGGGAGAAGGCGGTGCAAGACGCGCGCAAGCTAGCGCGCCCGAACATCGCCCTCGCCTACCACTTCACGGACCACAACACGTATCGCGTGTTTGAGGGTTTCCCCGCTGATCTCCTGATCATGCCCATGACTGAGGAGCTCGAGCAGTTCGTTGACGGGCCGTTTCGGTACTTCGACATCACCACCAAGGAGACCCGCATCCCCGTAGAGGTCATCCAAGAGGACTTGGAGCGACAGCGCACTGGGATGCTCGGGTCCCTTGGCTTGACCTTCAAGGCCAAGCTGGATCCCCTGACCGCCAAGCACGAGCTGGTCGTGACTCATGGCTCCCTTCTCCAACGCGTAATCGCCCAGACCACCTGATGCACCAGATCATCCTCGAAGGCCCTGACGGCAGCGGGAAGAGCACCCTAGCTCAATCCCTCTGCGACGACATCAACAACAACGTCGGGGGGTGGAAGGCTCGAGTCTTCCGGGAACCGGGGGATAGCATCCAAGGCCTCCGGGAGCTAGTGCTCCACGGCCAGGCGACGGGGGGTACGGGTGAGTCGCAGATCCCTTGTACTCAGGCCAGCGCCGCTCTGTTCATCGCAGGGATGGCACAGACAGCGGTGCAGGTGCAGGAGTGGGCCGGGTTTGTATCAGCTGGAGGTGAGATCCCTGTTGCTCTGCGCGACCGATCAATCTTGACCACGTTGATCTATCAAGGGTTCATGAAAGGAGGCCCTACCATGGTTCGCGCCATCTGGACGGCCTACAGATCCTTGGTAGACGAGTCCTTCGATCAGGTGATCGTGATGACCGGATCTCACGGGCACCAAGGCCCTGAGGACCACTTCACAGACCTAGGGCAGCACCGGCACGTGAGGCACCTCTACATAGCTTTGGAGGGGCTACTAGGCCCTGGCCGCGACAACCTAGATCCGACCGCTCGGGACCCGAGGCTTGAGGCCGAGATGGCGCGGGCCATGTCAAACCCGGATCGACAAGCCTTCAACAACCGCTTCAAGAACTGGTTGTACATCGACAAAGAGTACGACGCTGCCGAAGCCGCAGCCCTCGCCTTCATCCACCTACAGAGACACTACGCATGGAACAAGAGCTAATCGCCAAGGTCGCGGCCGCCTACGCCGATCAACCGGAGCAGCCGTACCACATCTTCGTATCGCCCTCAGGTAACGTAGTCCTCCTCGCCGACCCGGGCAAGGAGCAGCCTGAGGAGGACCGTGTGGGTGTAGCCGAGATCGGCAACTTGAAAGAAGCTGCAACCCCTCGGGAGATCCGAGGCGCGTTCAGTTGGGCACCTGAGGGACTCAACGAGGAGTAGCGTGAACACCTTCACACAAGACATCGTCGACTTCATCTGCAAGATGACGACGAGGGTCGAGGCCGATCAGTCTTGGACGCCGGCCATCGACCAGGCGCTTCTCCGTCGAGAAGAGCGTGAGGGGTATGTCTCCAGAGCCTTCAACCCAAGCAGCCTCTGCAACGGGTGTATGGTCCAAGACGCTTTCAAGCGCCTCCACGATATGTGGGGCGACGCTCAGGGCTTTAGTCCCCAGGCGCTACGCTTGTTCGCAGCTGGGCACGCTGTTCATGACCACTTCCAGTCCGTGATCCTACCTGAGATCACAGGCGACGTCGGGCGCCTCTGGGGCCTGTGGAGGTGTATGAGCTGTCACCAGGTCGTCGAAGGGTTCAGGCCCGAGGAGGTGTGCACCAACACCGTCGCCTACCGTGATGCGGATGGGGTAGTCCACGAGAACAACTGCGATCGGGTCCTAGCCCGGGAGCGTGTCAGATGGCGCTACGAGGAGATCCGCATTCGTCGGCCCGACCCCAAGAATCGCGGTGACGCGTGGATGATCCGCGGCCGTGCTGACGGTATCTGGATCAAGCCCACCGGGCACTGGCGAGTGCTGGAGATGAAGAGCAAGGAGCGGGACCAGTTCGACAGTATGTCGCGCGTCCGGGGCAAAGAGCCCGGAACCTTCGTGCTCAAGCCCCGGCAGGGCCCGCTCCCTCTGGAGAAGGACACCTACCAAGGCAAGCTCTACCCGGCCATCTTGGTCGAGCAGGGGCGTCAAGGAATCTTTCCGCTAGATCCTGACCTCTGTGAGGGCACTTCGTTGCTATATCTTGACAGGGACCGACTTGCCGACCGGGCCTACGAGATCGCCTATGACCCCGACTTCCTGCCCATGGTCGTCGACCCCTACATCGACTCTGTCCATCGCCTCGTAGAGCTTGGACAGCCCCTAGCTGGCCCGAAGGCCTGCTCTAGCCGCAACACCGCCAAGGCCAAGCGATGCCGCAACCGCCTTGACTGCTTCCCCTACAAAAGAACCAAGAAGAAGAAGACCCCCGCCCATGGCTAAGAAAAAGAAGGCCGCCAAGAAGGCCACGAAGAAGAAAGCGGCTGCTGCGCCGACTACCCAACCGCAGCCGGGCTCCGAGAACGCCGCACTGGTGGCCCTCGAAGAGGCTCAAGAGCGCGCCGAGTACGCAACCCAGAACCTCCTACAGGGGCAGCGAGCCCCCTTCGCCGGCACCGGCAAGCTCCCGGCGATCAAGCGTCTGGACCGGTGTGTCGAGCTCCAGCAGGCCCGAGGCGCTCAGACTGCTGAGCTGGCCTGCCACCTGTTCAACCTGCGAGAAGGTGCGTGGATCGAGGTCGCGGCTCCTGTCGGTGATCTGCCGGCCGCCGAGAGCTTCGAGCAGGTCGCGGACATGCGGCTCAACATGAACCCGGCCAAGGCCAACCAGCTAGCAGGCCAGTGGGCCATGCTGCTGTCGCTGAGCCTGAACCCCGCCGTCCTGCGCCACGTGGTCTGGGACCGGCTTGTCGAGCTGAGCCCGGGCGTCCGCGCCGGCGCTATCCACGAGGACAACATCTCCGAGTGGCTGCCCTTCTGCGAGCCCCTGGGTCACCCGCACGCGCTGCGCTCCGCAGACCTCAAGCGCCGGGTGCAGCAGGCGATCCAGGACATGAACGACGAGGAGGACGAGGGGCTCGAGCCCGGCGAGGCCAAGTACCGCGAGCTCAAGCTCCGACTCACCCAGCCGCAGCTGGACCTCTACTACTCCTACCAGGAGCTGCTCAAGCGGGCCGCGTCCGGTACTGACGACTCTGACCGCTGGCCGACCGACGGTGATGTGATGATCGAGGCCCTCGTGGCCGCGTCCTCGCACCTGACCGAAGGCGCTGACGATGCGTGGCGGGCCGTGGGCCTGATGCGCCTCAAAGAAGCGGCTGAGCGTTGCTGCCCGGGCGTCAGCGCTGTCTTCGTCGCGCCCGATGGTGACCCCAACTACATGCAAGAGCATATCGGGCTCCCGTCGGTCCATGCCGTGTACCAGGCCTACAGCCAAGACGAGGACGGCTCCGACACGCTGCGCTACGTGCTGGCCACCAGCCTCGCGGAGGCCGCGGATACGCTCGGCGTTCCCGAGGACACGATCCGCGCGTTCCCTATCGCTGTCTCCGGCCCTCTTCACACCCCTATCCCGCCTGACGACATGATCGGCAAGCGGGAGGCTCCGGTTGCTGCCTCCGCCCCTGATGTGGAGGAAGAAGAGGAGGAGCTCGAGGAGCTCGAGGAGCTCGAAGAAGAAGAGCTCGAGGAGGAGCTAGACGACGAGGAGGACCTCGACGAGGAGGAGGAAGAAGACGAGGACCTCGACGAGGAGGAGCCTGACGAGGAAGAAGACGAGGAGCTCGACGAGGAGGACCTCGACGAAGAAGAGCCCAGCGATGAGGAGCTCGACGATCTTGAGGAGGAGGACGAGGAGGAGCCTGGCGAGGAGGAGGAAGAGGAAGAAGAGGAAGAAGAGGAGCCGTTCGACGAGAACGTGCGCCCTGACTACTCGAAGCTCAACTCCACTCAGCAGCGTGCCCTGCTCAGCCTGCTCGGCCAGACCTGCAAGAAGCACAAGCTGGCCAAGACCGACGAGTTCGGTGCCAAGCGCGAGGAGGCCCAGAAGCGCCACCCCAAGGACCCGCTAGGTGCTTACGTCCACGTCGTGACCTGGTTCTACGACTTGCTCGACGAGGCCGGTGTCATCGTCGACTGGAACGCGATCATCTGAGTCCCCCAGAGGTCGGCGCCCTTCGGGGTGCCGGCCTCGCCCCTTCCTCTCTTTTAGCTATGGATAACCCCAACGCTCCTAAGCCTTTCTGGACCTTCAGCTCCAAGGACATTCGATTCGGCGCCTCCGGTATCCACGTGACCGGCTGGTTCATCTGGTGTCACGTGACGAACATCGCCCCCGAAGGTGATGAGGAGCACATGGGGCTCCGAATGCACTACTTGACCCCGTTCGATCAGCCGATGACCTTCGAGCTGCCGATCTCCATGGTCGATGGGCGTCTCGACACGATGAATGCTCAAGACGTTCTTGGATCCCTGATCAAGATCTTCGGTGACCTGCCCTTCCAGAAGGTCCCCGAAGCTCCGGTCGAGCTCCCCCTGCACAAGATCCCGCCGAGCCGGCGAGAGGCCATTCAGCGGGCCATCCGTAACCGCGGCCGAGGAGCCGGGGGGCGTGAATGACCGTTGTAATGGGATTCGACTGCGGCAGCCTCAAAACAGGGGTGGCCTTGATGCGGATGGATGAGAGCGATGAGTGGGAGATGCTGCATGTCGAGCTCCTTCGGTTGCGCGCCAAGGACACCTTCGCTGCTCGGATCGGGCAGCTAGGGAAGCGGGTGCGGGAGGTGCTCGCCAAGTGGAACCCGGATCACGTGATCATCGAGGACTTGAAGTTCAACAAGCACGCCAGGAACCTATCATCCATGGGCAAGGTCGCCATGGCTATCGGGGCCGTGATGTCGGAGGTCGCCCGAGCGGGTTACGAGCCGGTCCTGATCACAGCTAAGACGGCCCGCAGTCGCGTCAAGGCCAAGGATAAGGACGGGGCGCGGGCTCGAATGAATGAACGGTTTTCCGATGACTTGGCCGATTTGGGCTATCCTGATGGTGTGCCCAAAGCCCACGAGGACATCTCGGATGCGATGGTGCTCTGCTACGCTGCATCTGCGGAGGTCCGTCGACAACAAGCTGCTAGCGAAGACTGAACATGGAGAAGTACGGAGTCGTTTCCTGCCCTGAATGCAACAGCGCAGACTGCACGCCTGCCCCCAGCCGCGAGGCTACGGATGTCGGACAGCTCGAGGAACAGGGAGATCGAGACCTACAGAAGATGGCTGAGGCAGCTAGGCTCGGGACCCATGTCCGAGAGTCCTACTGCTGCGCCTCCTGCGGGCACGGTTTCCAGGCCATTCGGCACTAGCTACCGAAGCACTGGTCAAGACTGTCGGGCGTTTTTGACCGCCCCGACCAAGAAACGCCTTCTACGCATCCTGAAGAAGGCGGACCGGGCCGCGAGCGGGCCTATCATGTGGCTCGCTGAGGAGGCTTACCTAGACGGTACGCTCGACAGCCTCCTCCCACAAGCACGCGTCCCTGGGGCTAGCCGAAAGAAAGGCCCGGTGGTTACCTTCTACGCTCCCCCTAGGTGGTTGCAACAGTTTGTTGACAAAGCCTGGGAGCTTGAGGTCTACTGCAATAGTGCATCTCATCTCCTCGGTCTAGGGATTGAGCGCCAGTTGGCTCGAAAACCCGACGATTACTGGGTTGAGCTCTTCTACCAGGGCGAAGACATCATCGCCCGCATCCTGAGGCACAACGATGTCCTCGACACCTGACCCGTCCTTCTCCGTCATCAAGCCCGGATCTAAGGAGTGGAAAAACGCTCTTGAAGACGCCAAGGCTCTTGAAGACGCCAGCCTCTACGAGGGGGCTAAAGGCGTGGCAGTCGTCCCCGATGTTCTGGAGCTTCAGAGCAGCGGCGGCCGGCGCTACCAGGCTCACATTGGAACACAGGCCTTGGGCGATCAATCCAAGGTGTTCATCCACTTCAAGCAGATCGTGTCTGCGGATCTAGAGGAGCTCAGTGCATACCTCTATGATCTCGTGGCTCGCAAGCTGAATATCCAGGGGACCCAAGCCGAGGCTGGCGTGAGTCCCCTCTTCCGTAACCAGTACGACTTCGTCCTTCTCGGGGTACCACGCCTACGCGAGAAGGAGACTTTGCGCCGCATCGCAAAGGCTCTCCTCGACACGTTCGGCTGTTGACGTGGACTGGTCCTTCGACGAGATCGCCCTACACAAGGCAGCTGATCACCCAGTCCTGTCGAAGGAGGAAGAACGCGAGCTGCTCGTCAAAGCGCTACGCGAGGGGGATGATGCCGCAGCTCAGCGGCTGGTCGAACACAATGTCCGCCTGGTAATCCGACGAGTGCAGCGCTTCGTCGAGGCCAAGGACGCGCGCTATCACGACATGATCTCCGCGGGGTTCGTGGGGCTTATGAAGGCGCTCAGGGATTTCGACCTTGACCGGGTCGTCAAGGGCACGAAGAGCCACGTCAAGTTCAGTACCTACGCCGTCTGGTGGATCGACGCCGAGGTCCGTCGGGAGTACCGCAACCTCTCAGCCAAGCCTATTCGCCACCGGTCCCTGGTCACCGACTACCAGACCAAGGCGTACCGGATGTTGAAGACCAACGGCTACTACCCGGACGAGGAGGAGATCTTCGAGGAGCTCGGCTGGGACCCGGACAAGATCCGGAAGTACAGGCACGCTCGGGATAGTCGGTTGGTGACCCTGGACACCGAGATCACCGAGGCGTGCGGCCGGCTCACCCAGGACACAGCGCAGGGGGTTCAGCTAGGACCGGCCCCGGCGATGCTCGATCGGGTCATCAATCAGGAGAACCGGGACCTCTTGAACTGGGCCCTGGCGCAGCTGAAGCCGGAGGCTGAGGACATCATCCGCCGGCACTACGGGTTCGGGCACGAGAACCCGACCCCCTATGGGGAGCTCGCACGCTTCTACCGGCGGACTCGGGAGCGTGTGAGGCAGATCGAGAACGAGGGGCTTCGAGAGCTGTGGGTGCTGCTCGAGGACATCGATCCCAATCTCTGACACTGGGAGCCAGTGCCACAAAATAGGGCCCCGACGCTGCCGCTGCGTCGAGGCCCTGCCCATGAAAGAAGCCGCCCCGCAGAGGCGCCGACTCATCATCGACAAGAAGTGTAGGTACCCAAAAGCGCCAGAACAAGCGAGGGTTCGGGCATGAGTTTAGTGATCCGGGGAATGTCTACCCCGGCACCATCATCACCCCAACACTGGAGGCCGACCATGTCGCGCACCTTCAACACCCTGTACGGCCTGTTCTGGGCCGTCGTCGCCTTCTTCGGACTGGGCCCCAACACGGGTCTGGTCGTGTCGGCGACCTGCGTGATCAGCATCGTGCTGATGCACGCCGGGGTCCTCAAGGACCTCAACCGCTCCGCGTACGCCATCGTGGCGACCCTGGTCGCGGTCTACACGATCGTGGTCGTCGCCGGCGTGTACGACCTGACGATCCTGCCGCTTCCCACGTGGATGTGGTGGACTACGAGCGCCGTGGTCGGCTCCGCCGCGCTGATGCTCAGCGTCATCGCGATCTACGGGACCTGTGTGGTCCTTCGGCTTGCGGATGCGGACAAAATCTGGGCGGCCATGAAGGCCGCCATCGAGATGGACAAGCCCATCAAGGACTACATCGACGAGGTGACCCGGTGAGGGTGCCACGCCTCGGTGTGGTCCAGCACCCCTCCGTTCAGGAACACGTCACCTCGGTGACGGCGTTCCTGGCCCGGCAGGACCAGCTCGACGTCGAGACCGCCAAGGGTCTCAGCGAGGAGCTGGCCGAGGGCATCGCCACGGCCGAGGCCAACCGGGCCGCGGCCCTTGAGGCCTACGCTGAGCGGCTCTGCCGCCAGCACTGGCCCAGGAGGGCGCAATGACGCGGACTGACAGCAGGGCCGACGATCTCGCGTATCTCAAGCAGATGTTGAAGATGGATCCGGACCACTACCCGGCCCGTGCTCACTTCTGCGACGCGTGTGGATCCCGGCGAGGGCTCGGCTCCTACGAGCTGCTGCACCACATCCTGCTCTCTGGGCAGGTGTGCGGCACCTTCAGGCCCCGCAACTTCTTCGCACCTCCGAAGGAGGACGAGGAGGAGCCGCTCTTCGAGTCTAAGCCGGAGCCACTGACGCTGATCTGCGGCTGTCAGATCATCGATCAGTGGATCGACGACGCCGGCTCCTGGGCCGGCGAGGTCGCCCTGTGCACCTCCTGCCGAGAGGCGCGGGGTAAGCAGGCTGAGGAGCCGAAGCGGAGGATCCACCTATGATGCAGATCTATCAACTAGACCAGCATCTGGTTGTGGCCCTCAATCTGGCCGATGCGGCCCAAGGGCCCTATCAATTCCTGAACCGGGATGTTGCCTTCGAGCTCGACTGGTCCACGCTCAAGTGGATCGGGAGTGTAGATGCCTGGGACGAGTTCGAGCGCGCTGAGACCGTGGTGAACCTGTACCAGTACACGGACCCGTATGGTAAGCAGTTCTGGGCCATTGCGGACAGCGCAACGGAAGCCCTGAAACTCCTCGGCATCACGCGGTTCCCTACGACCGGTGAGCTGGTCAGGCATCGCGACGCCCTCGCGAGCGTCGCACTGCTCCGGGACTAGCGGCCCCTTATCGAGAAGCCCTCGGTGAGCACGGAGAAGGGAGCGGCAGCCCCCTTCTCCTTCTTTTTAGCTCCGCCTATTCCTTTTGGCCCGTTTACGCCGCTGGGAGCGGCGATCGTCCAAGAGAACGATAGCCACCCCCAGCACTAGGGCACCGAGCATCAGCGCCGCTGTTAGGTTCATCTCAGCTCACGGGGTCGGCCCGTAGATCGAGCTCTGGGTAGCCAGCTGGATCGGGGCCACACTGTCGAACTGACCCGTCGCCGACTCACCGATCACCACGGCGTTGGCGTCGACACCCATCTGGTGGGTCTCGATGTAGCAGTCCTCGAGGAAGGCCGCGCCATACGGGCGGTTCCGGGTGTCCTTGAACACCAGGATCATGCCGAAGGGCACGTTGAAGAGCTCACTGGCTAGGTTGATGAAGAAGTCCCGGTTCTGGGCCTCGCCGATCGTACCACCGTAGCCCGGCTTCAGTTGAAGCTGCCCGCTCTGGAAGAGATCCGCGTAGTCCGTGGGGATCGAGATCGGATCGCCCTGACTGTCCGGGTCGACGTTCAGGTCCGTACCCACCGTACCCAGCTGCGAGTCGTTCAGCGGCGCCAGCGCGTAGAGCAAGCGCAGGAGGCTGGGACCGTAGAACAGGATCCGGCCGATGGTGAAGTTCGAGAACAGGCGGCCGGGCACGAAGTACGCGCGCTTGGAGCCGATCTCGAACAGGCGGCTCAGCTGGCGCTGCTGCGTGATGCCGATGTTCTGGATCAGACCCAAGGGGATGACCGAGTTCGTGGTGGAGAGGTTGCCGGAAGCATCACCCGAGAGCATCGACAGCCGGGACGGGCCGGCGAGCACGAGGGTGCTCTCCGAGCTGACGTACTCGCCGTTAGTGATCTCGGTTTGAACGTGCTCGGAGGCCCAGCTCCAGTTGACGTAGCTACTCATGTTTCAGGTCCGTCGGGACTAGATGTAGATGGTGATCGTGCCGCGGGCACCGGAGAACCAGACGTCGATCTTGTACTCCATGATGAAGCTGTCGGCCGCGGTCTCGTCTTCGGTGATCGAGAGGAGCAGGGCGTCCTTCAGTTCGTCGGGAACCACGCTGTTGACCACGCCGGAGGCGATGGTGCTGACCAGCGTGTAGAAGCCCTCATCCAGGATGTAGGGACCGAGGATAGGCTTCAAAGCGCCGCGGAGCTTCCGGGCGAAGTTGTCAGCCTGGCTCGTCACCGACTCTTCGGCGAAGGTCAGGGTCGTAACGTCCGTGGTCAGGGCGCGGATCGCCTGGACCGAACCGCCTTCACCAGCCGGCTGCTCGATGTAGAAGCCGCCGCCATCGATGATCTGGTCTTGCAGAGTCACCGAGTCGCTGAAGGGGTCGATCACGAGCTGGATACCCGAGCCGGCAACCTTGGTCAGCGGCTGGGCCGGCCCGCGAGCCTGACGCAGCGCTGCCATGATGGCTCCGACGTACTCACCACCGACCTCGTAATCCTCGACATCGCCGAGGCCCGAGTCGTAGATCCCCGTCGTGTCGGTGAAGGTCACCTGATAGCGGCTGGGGAAGATGTTGCGGACGCGGCGCTCGCTGAGGGCCGTGAGGTAGGTCGTGACCGACGTGGCCAGCTCCGTCTGAGACAGACTCTTCGACTTGATGTCGTAGGTCAGAACCGTCAGATCCGTGGTCGAGAGCGGGACGTTGCCGTCCGCCACCATCGTCAGGACCGGTTGGGCCGGCGTCGTGTTGTCGATGTCCGTGATCCGGCCGGAGACCGAGACCTCGGAAGTGCCGTTGAAGGTCGTCATGGTGACCTCGTCACCGATGATGACCCCAAGGGCCACGACGTCCTTGTAGACCGTCAGGGTCTGAACACCGAGCGCCGATCGGCTGACCGTGGCGTTGGACGTGTCCACCGAGGAGTCATAGGACGTGCGGTCGACTTGGGTCTTGAACCACTTGGACTGCCAGAGGATCCGCTCACGCTTGTTGTCGGGCAGGCTCTGCGTGGTCACGTGGCTCTGGAAGAGCGTCAGGTACGTGTCGTTCTGGGTCAGCGGCACGAGGCTGTAGACCGTGTCGGTCTTGGCGACCTCGAGAGCCGTCTGCCACGCAGCCGAGGTGTCCGCGGTCACCTGGATCGCGTACATGGTCGCATCGGTGTTCTGGGCAGCGATGGCGCCAGCCAGACCCAGCGGGTTACCCGGGACCGCGTCGCCCAGAACGTCCGTGACGGTCGAGGAGTTGAAGCTGAGCAGCGAAGCGCTGTTCGTGTTCAGGATCTCCGCGTAGGTGACATAGACATCGCCCTCGAGAGAGGCCCCGCTCAGGGTCTTCTCGATGGTGTAGTTGATGGCGCTGTCGGAGTCGCCAGCAGTCACCAGCACGGGGTTGGTACCTAGCTCGTCGGGGCTGGCCGCAATGCTGGGAGCCGTCTGGAAGTAGATAGCGCCGCGGATCGAGCGAGTCCCCGGAATCACGTTCGGGGTCGTCGAGAGCGCGGTGATCTCGAGCGTGTCCGCGTCGACCACTCGCTTGACTTGGAAGTCAGAGCGAGCCGAGGTGCGGACGCTGTAGCCGAACTCAGCGATCGTATCGGTCGTCCCGAGAGTAGTACCGGCGTTGGGGTGATCCACGACCACGAGGGTGTCGTAGGTCAGCGGGCTCACGGTGTCACCCACCTGCACCACGATGAACATCAGGGTGCCAGAGTCGCTGAAGACCAGATCGCCAGCGGTCACGCCATCGGCGTTGAAGTCCTCACCGGTCGCCTCAAGCAGGCGGGTCGTAGCACCGTAGGCGTCGGCGTTCTCGGCCGAGATGGTCGCGCCCAGGTACTCCTGCTCGACCTCGGCTCCGAGGATCACATAGTCGACGTTGGAGGCAAAGACCGCCGAGCCGAGGATGTCACCGAACTGCTGGACCGCCAGAGTGGCGTCCGTATCCGGGCTCTCGCTGGCCGGGCTACCCGCGTCACCAAAGCCGATGACCTGGAAGACCGGGCGGTAGATCCCATCCTCGTCCTTGATAGCGATGTGATCGCCGAGCTGAACAGTAGTCGGGCTGCCGTTGAAGGTCGTGACCGAGGAGTCGGTGAAGGTCCGATAGCCGTCAGCGTTCTCAGCGGTGAAAGCACCCGTGGTGCTGGCGCTGGCCGTGCGATAGACGTAGTCGAACAACTGGAACTTCACACCGAAGTCCGCGTCTTCAGTATCCACCAGGTGGTTGGAGCCGTAGTCGGTGGCGATGGCCACAGTCTCAGGGCCCGCCACAGCGTGGCTCAGGTAGAAAGCCGGCATCAGGTCGCCGTCTGCGTTGGCCGTGAAGAAGACACCACCGGTGTAAGTGGTGTTGTCCCAGGCCGTAAGCGCGTCAGCGGTCGGCAGCGTCACGACGCGCTCGGTCGCGCTCGCGGTGTCGCCGGCGTTGTTCGCAGTCGTGGTATCCGCGCCCACCGCCTCGAAGGTGATGCCTGAGCCCTGGCTGACGATGTTCCAGTGATCTAGGCGGACCAGATCGCCCACAGCCACACCCGAGGAGGTGAAGCCGCCCGCAGCGGTGAACCCCGTCGAGGTGTTGTAGAGGGTGCGAACGTCGTTGGTGTCCTCCGCGCTGACGAAGATCTTGGCCGCTTCGGCCGCCCCCGCCGTGCCGGGACCCTTGTCCATGCGGCGCACCTCGAGCTCGGTGTCGCTCACAAGGCCTAGAGAGTTGACCTCGTAGGTGGCGATCCCATCGACCTTGATGACGTCCCCAGCTGCCACCTGGTCATCGATGAAGTCCGCGTTGGCGTCGGTAAAGGCACTAGCCGCCGGGGCGCTGGTGTCCACAGCGAAGGCTCCGGTCGTGCCAGATGCGACCTCGAACACCGCGTCGACACCCGAGGCGATGTCCATCGCCGGGGCGGTCGCCATGTTCTTGAAGGTCACGTCGTCCGTGATGGCCGCCCACCCGTAGGTGTCGTGGTAGACCTCGACGACAGGCCGCAGGTACGTATCGGTCTGGTCCGTGTCCTCAACGGCACCGCCAAGCCAACCGGGGAAGTCAACATCAGAGACCGAGGCGCCGCCGTTCCAGGCGCTAATGTCGGTCAGCTGCCGATAGCGAAGGTCGCGGTTGAGCCCGACTAGCACCACGGGCAGCGAGGACGCGGGCACCAGCGGCGCCGCCGTCACGAACTTCTGCTCGATCTTGAGATCGGGACGGAGATTTTCGAGGGCCATGGTCTTAGATCAGGGCGACGGGGATAGGTTGAACCAGCGATCCAACAGACTGGGGCTGTCGAAGATCGGCGCGGGCTTGGCGGTCACTGTCGCTGGCGATCCGTAGTACTGCGGGAACTGACTGCCCGAGGGGCGGTTCAGTCCGGCAAGGATCTGGGCAACCGTGGCTGCGTTGGATTTGACCCAGGTGATGGACTGGTGCACTTCCAGTGTAATGGGCACCAGGTACAGATCGTGCTGGGAGTCGGTGTTGGCGGGGGCTACGTCGCCGACAAGCGGGCTCTCGATCTTGCTGATCATCGAACCTTGCTTGAGCTCGTACTCGTAGAAGCGGATGAACCCGGCTGTGTGCCAGGCCAACGACTCCGCCTCCTGGCTGCGACGTGCGTAGCAGTTGATGGCGATGGACATGGTGGTCATGTCCTGAAATACCTTCTTGGTCGAACCACCAAGACCGAGGTGCTTGACCGCGGTCTCGCCGTCGGGGGCGTGGAGTAGGCTGGGCGCTGCCCCGCCAAACCCCTGCCCGTCGACAGCTAGATCGTTGAACCGGAAGGCTCCTCGACCCACGAGGATCGTGGGCCTCATGTCCGTGCGGCTGAGCTCGTCGCTGAACGTGTCGGCGATAACCAGCTTGCTGGACGTGTCGATCGCCCCATCTCCGTCGGTGACGAAGAGGAACGGGTTGGTCGTCTGACCGGGAAACTCGGTGAAGATGGCTTGCGCGAAGACGTTCCGAAGTACCTCGATGATCACCCGCCTGGGGTAGATCATCGGGTTGAAGACCTGGGTATCCAGGTCCCCGAAGTCGGGAGCGCCTAGCGAAGTCACCGGTCACCTAGTCTCAGGCGTAGGGATCCTTCGAGCCCTTGGCGACGCCGGCACCGACGATGCCGCCACCGACGGCAGCGCCAGCCAGGGCTTTGCCCTTGTTCTTGCCGACCCAGTCGCTCGCACGCTCCCGCATGGTCTTCGACTTCTTGCCGAGACCGGTGACGTGCTTCGAGTACCAGCTCGTCTTCGCCACCTTGGTCACAGCCTCGCTGATCTCCTCAGCGCGAGCCGCCAGGGCCTCTTGGACGCCCTCGCGGAACTCAGGCGCGTGGAAGACCTGAGCCATGGACATACTGGCCAGAGCCGTCTTAGGCTCCTCCACGTCCTCGAGCTCCTCTTGGGCCTCGGCTTCCTTGGTCTCCTCCTCAGGCTCGACGTGGGCGCCGAGACCATCGCTCAGGGACAGGAAGGGGTCATGATCAGCCACCGTCACAGCGTCGTCCTCGTGCATGATCGTGGCGATCTTCTGCATGAGGTCGAGCTCCAGGCTCTGGGTCGTCTCGTTCGTGTTCATTGGGAAGTCTGTTTCCGGTTCTTGCGTCGCCGTGATTCCGCGGCTAGCAGGCCCAACGCCAAGCCCGCGCCAACCGCTGCTCCGATACCCCCGCCCTTGCGCTCCATAGAGCGAAAGTGCTTGGGAGCTTGTGCTTTTACCTTGAGGCGCGCGCCTCGGATCTGCTGCTTGGCCAGCTGCATCTGCTTACGCGAGAACAGCTGGTTGATCGCCCCCTGCTGGGTGGCACCCGCGCCGGGGACCTTACGGGCTGCCAGCCGGCCAGCCAGGTAAGTACCCGCGCCGGCGCCCGTGGCGGCCAGGCCGAGAGTCTTACCCACAGGGCCCAGCGACGGGCCCGACTCCTTAGGTCGCTTCGTTGCCGCTCGGCCGCCCATACGGGCCGCGTGCATGCCTGTGGCTGATAGAGACGCGCCGGCAGCGGCGCCTAGGCCCGCGCCTAGCAGGGCCTTGGTCGGGGAGCCTGTGCGCTTGATCATGCCCCCGGCACCTAGCACCGCTCCAGCTATCGTGGCTTGATCGAAGATCCGCTTATCTCTAGCCGTCATCTTCTTGCGACGCTGGGCCGCCGAGCCCATACTCCCGCCGATCAAGGCACCCACAGGCGCGCCCAACATGGCGCCCGTAGCCCGAGCCTGTTGTGTTTTAGGCTTGTACGGGTTTTTCTTGCTCAGCGTCGCCGCGGTCGAGGCCAAGGCCCCGATGGACCCGCCAATCGCGGCACCTCGAGTAGCCGCCCGAAGTGTTGGTTGCTCCTCATCCAGGAACCCCTGGCGTCGGCCGAAGGAGAGCTCCGTCCCCGCGTCCTTCTCCATAGGCTCGACCAGACCCCGCCCCTCCTGGCAGAGTGCCTGGCGCATGCCCTCAAGCAGCCGGTGTTCGGATGGACCCATGTTCAGCTATAGCTTACGGTTAGGAGCGTCGGCTACCAGCATCAGACAACGTTGGAAGTGATGGTCGGATCCACCGCAGGGCTCTGGATGTTGTCGGTCAGGATCAACCTATGCTCCACGGGACCCACCCGGTGGAAGAGCGGCTCAAGCGTCGAAGGGTCGGGATGGTCGACCTGATGCTCTACGTCGGAGGGGTTCAGGGCCACCAGAGCCGCGGTCTGGTTGATCAGGGCCCGGCCATACTCGGCCGTGGAGATACCCCCTACACGGTACCGCCGGCCCTTGTTGAGCTCGATGATCAGGTCCCGGGGCCGCAGGATCGGGTAGTTGGCGATCAGGATGGCCGTGTTCCGGGATTGGCGCAGTGTGTCCGAGGGGTCGGATTGCTTGGCAGCCGGCTGGAGCTGGCCTAGGGTCAGGATCGCCGAGTGGTAGCCGCCCGTGTAGCCGGTGTTGAAGCATTCGGTGCAGCTCGAGCTCGTCGTCATCCCCATGACCGGATCCCAGCAGCTCGTACAGCGGGAGCTCGTATCGAAGACCCGCTGCATGATCAGGATGGGCACACCGCCGAGCCGGAGGAGGGTTTCGGTGTTGCGAATGAACCCCCGAGCCGGGCCCGGTAGTTCGTTCTCCATCCAGTAGGTGCCAATGACCTTCGGATCATTGACACCGTCGTCCAGTGTCAGCCTGTAGTAGACCCGCCGCCACTGGTCGTGGAGGTTGACCGAGGTGTCCTTGTAGAACCCTTGGGAAGCCGTCACAGCCGCGTCCAAGACCTCGAAGCCCTCGTGCTCCACATAGGAGCGCTCGACCTTGACCGTGGCTCCGCTGGTAGGCGCGCCCCCTACCGGCACGTAAGTCCAGCCGACCACCTGTGCATCGGAGGTCTGCTGGAAGACGTGGACTTCGACGAGTCTCGCCGGCGTCTCAGCCATCAGCTCCCCCGAACGTTCTTGTACTCGACGGGGATCCGGGCGACCTCACCCGTCTCCTTCTTGGCCTGCTCCGCGACCGCGTGCGCCCGCTCACCGACCGTCGGGCCTTTGACCCCTTGCAGCTTGCGCCGCTTGTATTCCTGAATCTTCTTTGTTGCGCGCTTAGCGGCGATGCCCGAGCCCGTGGTGGTACCCGCCACAAGACCCAGGGCCTTGGCGGCGTGGTAAGCCCCTTTGAGCTTTGTCCGACCCGTCTTCGGCCCCTTGGCCCTCAGCAAGACCTCAGCCTTCTGGGCCATGGGCTTAGCAGCTCTTACACCGCCGGCAGCGCCCACGGCCTGACCGGCGCGCAGAGCGAGGGTCTGTTCACCCTGCTCTGCTCGTCGGAGTGCCCGGTCTTGCTCGCGTGTCAGCTTGGCCAGCTTCTCGACCAGGCCCTGGATGAGGGCCTCGCGCATTCGCTAGCTCTCTTGCTTCTTACCGCCCTTGACGGCGTCGTAGCCTTTGCCGACCAGGTAGCCAGCGGCGAGACCGGCGCCGACGCCGCGAGCACCCGCCCGCATGCGACCAACGGCCTTCATCCGCTTACGCGGCACTGTCTTGAGCTGGGGAGCACGGCCTTCGTAACCCGCCTTCAGGGTCTCAGCCCCGCGGCGAATCTTGGCGCTGCCGCGGCTGAGTCGAGAGCCCAGGGTCTGGGTCTGCTTGAGATTACCAGAGCGGCTGGCCATGTACGTACCGACACCCGCACCGCCAGCCGCTAGGGTCTTGACCGCGGCGCGCTGCTCGTCCTTCTGCTTCTTCGGAGCGGGAGCGGCTTCCATGGCCTCGGCGTGCTTGGCCAGGCTCTCACAGATGGCCCCGTACAGGGCGTCGTAGATGTTGTCGTTCATTGGGCTATTCCGGGAGGGGTCGTTTGGTCACCGCGACATGGCCCGGATCGGCCAAGACGCTGGCTACAGGATAAGGGAGTGCGAAGCGTGCGGGGTTCGGAACCTTGGACTCGAGCCCCGCGCGCTCGAGAGCCTGCTCGTCAGCCTTCAGCTGGCCGGCCGCCTGGCCTACCGCTGCGCCGCTCGAGCCGAGAAGGACAGCACCAAGACCAGCGCCGGCCATGGGATCACCGTCCATGAGCATGGCGAGGCCTGCGCCGATCAAGGCGCCGGCAGCCGTTGCCGGGATACCGACACTAGCCGCGCCGGACAGCCCGTGACTCAACCGGTCGTCGACGTGCTCCCGACTAGCCAAGAGTCTCTTGGGGCCTGAGCCGGCCGAGACGGCCTTGGAGGCAGCCAGCTGATCCTGAAGGATCTCCTGGATGCCTGCTTGCTTGAGGAACCCCTCGAGGAAGGCGTCGAAGTGCTTCATCAGAGAACCACCGTGATAGCGTCTACGTCCAGGCCTTCGTACATCTCAGTCAGGGAAGCGCGGTAGCCGCCGTCCCCGTAGAAGCCACTGACATTGAGGCCGACCTTAGCGGCCTGTGCCTGCTGCTGATACTTGGCCTCCATCTGATTGCGGAGCTCAGTGAGCCCACGCCAGACGGCGTTGCGTTGGAGCGTAACGTTGCCCGCCTGATAGGGGACATCGTTACGCGCCAGCTTGATGATCACGCTCTGAAGGACGTGTAGAAGAGAGGCTGTCAGGAGCAGGGGCCGGAAGGGCCAGAACTTCTCGACCGCTACCACGTCGATGGGCGACAGCTGGTAGCGCAGGAGCGGGGGCATGGAGTTCCAGTCGTCGAAGGCCAGCACGATGTAGCGCGCCAGCTTCTCATCGGAGTTCTCCTCGCCTACAAAGACCTCGTTAGTCTCCGGGTAGTCCGCAAGCATCGACCGGAGCTGCCGAATCAGGGAGTTCGGCACGAGTACTCGGCGGCCCGAGTTGACTCCGACATCCTGCTTCGGCGCCCCTGGGAGCTTTGTGGGATCTTCCGGCACCTAGGGCCTCCTACAGATCGTTGAGGGGGTCGAGGATGCCTTCTAGGTCTTCCTCTTCCTCGTCGTCTTCATCCTCGTCAGCAGCCTCTTCTTCGGGTTCCTCGAGGCCTTCGAGCTCTTCCTCCTCCTCAGCCTCGGGAGTCGGCTCGGGCTCGACGGGCTCAGGCTCCGTCTCGGAGAAGATGTCGACACCCTCGAGAGCCAGAAGGCGCTCGATGATGGCATCGCGGCCTCCGCCGGCCGAGACGTCGTGACGCTTGGCTTTGGCTCGGAGATCGTTGTAGCCCATCTCACGCAACGCCTCAGCGCGCTCGTCGACCAGGTCGGGCTCGACCACGGGGGCGGGCTCAGGCTCCGCCACAGGAGCAGGGGCGGGATCAGGGACACGCGCGGGCTTAGGCCGCGGCTTAGGTACCGGCTTCGGAGTAGGGGCGACGCCGTGCTCGACGCCGGCCGCCCATCCGCGGAAGCCGGGGATTCTCTGGACTTGCGCGTCACGGATCTCGGAGCCTTGGTGCTCGACGAGACCGGTGCGGGCATCCTGAATGACCATCTGATGGCCGTGGCGACGGAGGACCGCCCCAGTCAGGAGGGATTGTTGAACGGCCTTCGTACGGCCCATGGGGAGGGCCAGCGCGCGCATCGTGCCGCGGCCGAACCAGGTGACTTTCTTGACGACCATGATGAATCGGATGGGAGGTGAAAGGGGCCCCGGGAGAGTTTCCTCTACCGGAGCCCCCGTTGGATCAGCCGGGGTTACCGGCTAGGCGATCAGTCCTAGGCGGGGACCGGGTCCGAGACGTCGTTGACGAGACGGAAGGTGCTGGCCACGTCGACGTCGGTGCCGCCCTCGGTTTGCCAGATCGTCGGCAGGGTGATCTCGGCACCAGACAGCAGCACGAGGCCGATGCCCTTGATGTTACCGAAGCCCATGCCGGCGTCTTCCCAGGCCTCCATGTTCAGGAAGCGGCCTTCCTTGTTGACGTAGAACTGGGTCCCGTCAAGAAGGAGGAAGCGGCCCATGAACTCGGGGCTCGGGAAGGTGAAGATCTGACCCGGCTGGAGGATGTCCGGGTTGTCGCGGACGGTGGTCACGAAGGTGTAGCCGCCCACGGTCGAGTACTTGTACCCGTCACGGACGATCTCCGAGGTGACCTCCAGACCGGCCTCGCTGTCGAGCCAGCCCACGGTCGCGTTCCAGTCGAACTCGTGCAGCAGGAAGCAGCGAGCCTTCATCTCACGCGCCGACTGGATGCGGATGGCATCACGCAGGACAGCTCGGCCGAACTCGGTCTCCTCGGAGAGCACGATGTTCGAGAACTGACCGTTGGCCGGGTTGTAGGTAGCGTCCGAGGTCGAGGTCAGACCCCAAGCGTGGTTGCTCGGAGACTCGACGGCCGGGCTGACGTCCGACAGACCACCGCCGCCGACGGTGTCGGCGATGTTGCGGGTGAACAGGTAGGACGCGAAGGCGTACTTCGTGTAGAAGTTCTTGCCGTCGGTCGACGCGCCGTCGTCACCGGTGTGGGTGACGATGCTGCGGTCGACGAGCTCGTTCATGCGGCGGCGGGTGCCCAGCATGAGGGCAACGCGCACGTGACGCATGAAGGAACGGTCCTGGATCTCGTGGATGTCCTTGACCGTGTTCTGCTCGATGACGCGGATGATGGGCATCCGGTAGGAGCGAAGCTCCTGGATCGACTTCTGGAACCGGTCCGAGGACACGGTGCTGATGTCGATCGAGTAGCGCTTGCCCTCGATGTAGGTCTTGCTGGGCTCGCCGCGCCAGTTGACCTGCATGGCCAGGGAGTCCGGCTCGATGTCGTCGATGTACGACAGGCCTTCGTCGGACGTGTTCCGAGTCAGTTCCTTCTCGGTGACGGTCTCCGGCGGGAGGATCTTGCGGGCGAACGAGGCTTCACGGAGCTTGTCCTGAATGTACAGGCCGGTGGCAGCCGCCACCTTGTCCATGGCCTCACCGCCTCGACTCAGAGCCTCCCCGAAGAGCGCGTTGAACTCGGCTGCGTTGACAGTTTCCATGTTCAGTGCACCTCTATGAGGTTTGGTGTTGAGTGAAGTAGGTGAGAAAGGGGAAGGGGGGATCCCCAGGCCCCGAAGGGCCTAGGGAACAGGAGGTGATCAGGCGCCGTTGGCGGGGACCGAACGGAAGAGGAAGAAGGCGTAGCCCTCCTCGACGCGAGTCACGACACCGTGGTTCATGGTGGCCGCGGCGGTGAGGCCCTTGAACTTCTTGCTCGTACCGTCGACCTGGACCATCTGGCCCACGGTCGGCAGGGCACCGCCATGCCACGCGGAAGCGGGCATGCCGACCTCGAAGCCGCCGGAACCGACGATGCAGGACAGGCCGCCGCCGGCGATCGAACGCGTGGGCGCGGTCGAGTCGGTCGGATCGGTCTGGGAGTGGTCGACGTCGGAGCGACCGGAGTCGACCCAGTTGATGTAGACCGCCTGGAAGGTGTCACCACCGGTCGGCTCGATGGCCTTGTAGGTGGTGGTGTCCCGCGCGACGGCGTCGCCGTCGGTGAAGGCGGTAGAGCCATCCCACGGGATGGTCATCAGGTTGATCGAGGACATCTTGGCGTTGACCGCGACCGTGGATTGAGTTTTACGTGCCATGATTCGTAGTTGAGATCAGGGGTTTAGAACGATGTTGCGGAGGTTCGTCATCAGGCGTCCGGCAGGAGTGCTAGTGTCACCAGCGATCTCCGGGTTCTCGCCGGCCAGCTTGCCGAGCTCCGAAGAGACGACAAAGCCGGCAGCAGCCGCCTGTTTGATGACTTGAAGCTGGGCGGGGTCCTGCATGTACTCCGCTAGCTTGGTGGTGACATCATCGGGGTCGATTAGACCGGCACCGACGAGGTCGAGCACGCCGCGCATTACGTCGTTCTCTGCCTCGAGTTCGGCCGTCTTGGACAGGGCCGCATCACGCTCAGCCGCCTGTTTGATCAGGACGTCGCGCGCGTTACGGAGCAGATCCTTGAGGTCCCTCTCGGAAGTCACGGGTCAGTTTCGGTTGTTGGACAGGATGTCGAGAGCAGCGAGCACCTTGGCAACCGCCAGGCGACTCGCTCGCTTCTCGATCTGGGGAGTGGACTCGCCGAGGGCCTCATCGATGTCCTCCAGAAGGTCGCCGTCAACGGCGGCCTCCTTCACGTGCTCCTCGTCAACCCGGTCAGCGACCGCGGCTTCGATGAACAGCTCAGACAGCGAGGCTTTCAGCATCGATCTACTCCTCCTCAGCCTCTTCGGCGCCCAGGCCGTCGAGCAGGGCGCAGGCGAGGTACTCACCGACCTGGTAGGCCTCCTCGGCGGAGGCGATCTTGTCCAGGTCTTCCTGGGTGATCCCACGCTCAGCCAGCAGATAGCCAGCAGCGTCGGCCAGGGTGGCGATGTGGGCCGCGGCCTCCTTATCGAGGTCAGCCTCTTCGGCCTCCTCCTCTTCCGGAGCTTCTTCGGCGTCCTCGACGTCCTCGGCGGAAGCCTCCTTGGCCAGATGATCCTCAACCATCTGAACCGCGAGGGTCAGCATCGAAGACTCCGTGGTCTCGGGGATCTCGCCAGCCGCCTCGGCCTGCTTGACGAGGTCGATGGCCTCACCGAGCAGCTGAAGGCGCACTTCGTCGCCCTCATAGGCCTCGGACACGGCCGCCAGCTTGGTCTGATACTCCTGATCGAGCATCTCTTGGCGAATGTCTTGAAGGGTTTTCACGTGGATATCTCCGTGGTCTGCGCTCTAGCCGAGCGGGGTCGCGGGGTTGACCACGCCCTGGGCGCCCGGGGTCGGGTCCTTCTCGGCACGGACCGAGGTGTCGTCGCCCGGCTTGGCCGAAGTCTTACCCTTGGCAGCGGCGATCTGCTCGGCGATCTGCTCAGCAGCAGAGCGCGGGGCGTTGCCGGCGCCGCCAGCGGGGACCGCTTCGGCCAGCTTCTGAAGAATGGTGTCGGCAGCGGCGTCGCCGAAGAGCTGGCCGCCGGCGCGAAGCTCAGCAGCGAGCTTCTCCACCTCGTCGGTGGGGGTGTTGGCTTCGGAGCCCTGATCCGCGGCAACCTTGTCGAGATCGGTGCCCTCGGCCTGGCCCTTGACCGCCTGGAAGATCTGGTCGAGATCGAGATCCATGAGTTCGTTGGGGTTGATGACTAGAGGAGTTTGACCGAGCCGACCGCGAAGGGCAGCCACGGCGGGAGAGGCCCTCGAGTCCCGGTGACTGCGGAAACCAGCGCATCGGGGTCAAGGGCGAAACGGACAGCCGGATCCGACTCGATAGCCTCGGCCCACTTCTCGTGGTCCATGGACTGGATGAGTCCTGCGTACTTGTCGAACACCGGTGAACGGGGGATGTTGGGAGAGAGCGAGCTTGCCACCTTGCTCAGCTCTCGGCGGGCCGCGCGCTTCGTGATGAAGGGCTCGAACAGCGATCGAGAGGCTAGATAAGGATCAAAGCTCGACAGCAGTTTGCGGTCTACCGACGCAAACTCAAGCTGTTCCGGGAGTTGTGAAGGATCCCCTGCGATTTTCTGGACCTCCCGGGGGCGCAGGAGAATGCCCATCAGGGCGCTGGCAGCCAGGCTCTGAGCCACTCCGTGGCGTTTCATGGCCATTAGCTGAGCATCCGGCAGGTCCGGGGTCTCGCAGTAGTCTCTAGAGACTGCGGAGCTCAAAAAGCTCAGGAGCTTCGGGTCGATCGGAGCCTTTCCCATGGACTCCGATGACTGGGCAGGGGGGCGCTTCTCGATCGTAGCTATCTTGAAAGTAGGCCGCAGCGGCGGAACAGGGAGGGATAGCCCAGCCACCTTGGCGAGGGTCCAAGCGCTCCGATCGGCCGGGACACCTACCTCACTGATGTCGAAGAACCTCGGGAAGTAGTTGTAGCTGAAGACCTTACGGCCGTCCGGATAGACGACATTCAGCTCTTTGGCCATGTGCGAGCAGTAGTGAGCTCGCGTTCGGGCCACGTTAGCGCAGATGGAGCAGACGTCGAACGGCAGCTTGGCCCCCATGGACCAGGCCACAGGCGCTCCACGGTCGATCCGGTCGATGATGTCCGGGGCTCTCTCCGTGTAGACGAACACGATGAGCTCGATCCGGTGCATCCGCTCGTTGTAAGCCGCCGCAACCACATCGCCGCAGGCTTTGAGGGGGTCCTTGTTGGCGTGGCCTCGGTAGACGTGGGCGTACTCGACGAAGGTCTTGCAGCCGTATCGAGCCGTTGGGGGCTGGCTGAAGTTGGGGCAGGCCTTACGGACCGGACCGTCGAGTAGGCGCTTGACGTCCTCCGGCGGGAGCATGGAGCGTAGGCTCCACTCCGGGAAGGCGTCACCGTTGCGGTTGGCGCCCCAGTACTCATACGCCCCGATGGCGTGGAGCAGGATGTAGCGACCCTCCGGCCGGGGGCGGAGCTTCTCGATGACCGTGGTCAGCTCCGGCGGGGTGTAGAGCGATCCCGCCGTCTTCTCCATCTGGGCGCTGTGGATCGCCACATAGTCAGGGCCCCAGCCCGGCGCGTCGTAGCCGCCGGCCGCTAGATGCTTCTCGAGAGCGTATTCCATCAGATGCGCTGGTTGATGACGGTCAAGAAGCCCTCAAGCATCGCTGCGTACTTGTTGTGGGCGTGCTCAGGGTAGGAATCAGGGCCTCGATCGCGATCTTGCTGCGGGGTCGTCTCCTTACGACGCGTCGTCCCCATCCGCCGGGCGTCTTTGCTCGGCTGGATGAAGGACGCGCGCGTTTGGTCCCCGTGGCTAATCGCTCCGTTGCGCATAGTTCAGGGCTTTAGCTTGGCCATAGCGTCCTGGACCTTCTGGTCCCCGAGCAGCTCCTCACGCCTCTGGAGCGCCGACATCGCGCGGTTCGCGCGCTCAACCTTAGCCGTGTGCGGGTTCCGGTCCAGGATCTCAGCGGACTCGCTATGCGTCTTGATGCCGCTGGTGATACCAGCACCTAGGTCAGCAACCTGACGAGGAATGGTACCTCGGTGCTCACTCATGCGACCCTGGAGGCCGAGAAGCTCATTGATCCGGGTAGGCGTCATAGCCGCCGGCCCAAGTCGGTGCATCTCGACCATGATGTTGCCGGCGACCAGGGGATCAGCGGCGACATCGGGAGCGAATCGCTTCACAGTGTCGAAGTAGCGGTGGAAGTCAACATCCTCACGGAGCATCGGATGCTCCCGCTGAATCTGATGCCGGCTCTGCTCGATTCGCTTCTTGCGGCCGAGGTGCTGGGTCAAGGAGGCTAGGGCGGGTACGGCGCTGAGGCCCGCCGCAATAGCGGGTAGGCCGTAGACCAGGGCCTTCCTGTAGCCGACAGCGCCCTCTTTCTCCAGATGCTCGAGCATACCCATCAAGGCCTCGTAGTCATCCGGATCGGAGACCTGACTAGCGGCCTCCTTCAGCATCTCAACCACCGTAGCCCCCTCGCCCGCAGCAGCGGCCTTCAGGAGCTTGGCCGAGAACTCACCGACCTCGCGCTTCTCGTCTGCATCGAGGGGACCCCCGTAGACGCCGGCGAACTTCGTCAGAATGTCGTTCATTTGGAGCGGTAGGCAGCAGGGGTACCGGGACCGACAAAGGCCCCAGGGATGTGATCAGAGAGGGCGCGCTTCATCACGGCCTTGATCGAGGCTTTACCGGTATGGTCAACAGCAGTGCCGACCAGACCCTTCTCCACCGTAGAGATGTTCGAGTCCTTCCTGGCGAGCTTCTCGATGTGCTCCCCAAGCTCCTCCCCGGTAAAGGCAGCCAGTTTCTCAGCTTCCTTGGCGAACAGGGTGTCCACGTCCTGGTTGTCGATGATCATGCGCTGAGAGACCCGGACAGCTCTGTTGAAGTTGTCGATCTCCCGGGTACGGTCAGCCAGGCGATCCAGGAACGAGACATTGTCCCGGAGGGTGCTGAGCTCGCCGGCCAGGGCGTGGCGGCCGTTAGTGACCTTCAGGGTGCCCGCGTGGGGCAGCGGGCCTCCGGGCCGGTCCTTGCGGTCAGCCATCAGCTCGGTCGCCGAGGCCAGCTCGCCCGTGAAGGGGTGACCGAGCTTCTGGAGCTCTTCTTGGACCCGGCCGAAGATCTTGTCCCAGCCTCGGTCGAAGCCCGGCTCGACGGCCTGCGCGTACTTGCGCATGTCCTCGAGGGCGCCGCCGCGGCGGATGTACTCCCCGGCCTGGGTCACCAGACGCTCGAATCCGCTGGCGCATTTCTCCATCTGACGCATGCGGTCCATCTGGACAACCCGCATCTGGGTAGCGGCCAGATCAGCCACCTTGTCCAGGGCGTGCATCGTCGAGCGGAAGCGGGCAATCTTGGCGTCCTCGGACTCACGCGGAAGAGCCTCGACACGCTCATCAAACCGCGTTCGAGGCTCCAGAAGGGCGTCAGCAGCCTCAGCTAGCTTCCCAAGGCTGACCGTAGTGGCCGCCGTGCCCGGCGTCAGGGCCGAGAGGACCCCGTCCAGGCTGGCCAAGTCGAAGCTGAAGGTCTTGTCCTCCGCTGTTTTCTGGAGGAGGGCGTTTGCTTCGTGGTTGGCGGCCTCCACCACGCGCTGGATCTGAAGCTGGCTCAGGCCGTGCTCCGAGGCGTGCTTGGCGATTCCCTCGTTGAGGGGGACATCACTACGCACTAGATCACGGGCCGCGCTCCGGGCCATGAAGTAGAGGGCGAGGGAGTTCATTCGTGTTGCTCAGCTGAAGCTGACACTGGGAGCCAGTGCCAGTGAAATGGTACGAGACTGCGTCCAAGGAGCGCAACCTATTAGCCAATCCTAAGTTGCTGCGGTCAAGGAGCAACTCAATCCAGCGGAGTCAGCCAGCTCGGGACCAGCTTATTCCGGTGCTGGAGGCCCGCCATGTAGGCGTAGTTGACCGAGTGGAAAGCATCGTCCGGCAGGTCGTGGTCGTACTTCCGGGTGTTCCGCCGCTCATCGAACTCCACGTAGATAGTCGTGAAGTCGTCAACGAACTGGGACATCTCCTCCATTCGGAAGAATCGGACCTGATTGGTGCGGATCGAGTCGATCAGCTTCTCCATGCCCTGGTTGCGGTCGATGATGTACCGCTCCGCCTTGGCGTTCCAGGAAGCCATCTGCTTCTGGCCGCCGTACTGGAACTCGAGCAGGCAACGCTGATGAGCCACGCGGTGCCAGCCGTGCTCGTGGATCAGCTGCTTGTTGATAGCAGCACCGAACCCCCAGTCAGCCCCCATCCAGCGGACACGGGCCTCGGTGAAGTACTGGTTGATGACCTTGGTCTGGAGGGCCAGGTTCGACTCATCGCCAACCAGTCTGCGCATCCAGAGGACTTCGAAGTGGCCGGCGGTCGCCCACCAGCCGATAGTCAGCACTGTGTAAGAAGGATCCTCACCCTCACCCGGCCCGTAATCGACCCCGCCGAAGAGCGGCACGCCGCGGTCGGCCAGCTCGCGGCACTGTTGGATCGTCCACATCCCTCGATCCGCGTCGCAGGCGTCCCGCATCACAGCCTCGGTCAGGACCAGCTGGCCCTCGTCGTATGGCAGACCCAAGCACTCGTTGAAGTACTTCTGGCGGCTGTAGTTAGGGTCGTCCCGCTTGGCGATGATGTCCGCGTGACTCTGGAACGGGACCATCAGCTGACTGATTCGGAACCCCCAGCACTTGTCGAGGAGCTCGGGGCGCTTAGGCACGAACTGCCCCACCTTGGGGTTGATCTCCTTGCCGCACCGGACGCAGGCGAAGAAGTCGTCGCCCACGATCCGCTCGTCCATGAAGTTCCAGTGGTTGCACGCCGCGCACTGACTCAACCACTCGAACTGGCAGCTGTTCTCGTACCGCCGGCTCAGGACATTGGAGGTCGTCTTGGGCGTCCCGGCATAGGAGCGGAACCGCAGTTCGGCCGTAGCGTGGCTTTGGCACTCCTCCAGAACAGGGATAGCATCAGAGACGATGTCCTGGATCTCGTCGACGTTGAGGTGGTGGCAGGTAATGCCTCGAGCGTTGTCGGCGCTCAGGTAACAGCTCCGGAAGTTGTAGAACGCCCCGTTCATGAACTCTCGGGCGGAGACCTGCCACAGCGTCCGGCTGGGCTTGATCCACGGGGCGAGGTTCGGGCTGTCCTCGCACATGGGCTTGAAGCGCTGCTGGCTGAAGACCCGGACCTGGTCGAAGCGGGGCGCCACGTACAGGGTCTTGTAGCTCTTGGTCAGCGCCCCCAAGGCCACGGACTTGGCGCTCTGGGTGGTTGACTTCTCGACCTGACGGCCGGCGATCCAGATCTGGTTACGGCACCCCTCCGGGTACTCTTCTACCGGGTCGTACAGCCCCTTCAGGTACTCCCGTCCGACGAAGCTGAAAGGCTCCTGGTCGACCGTCAGGAGGTTCTCCACCATATCCGAGATGGTGGCCATAATGACGCCGCCGTGAGCCAGGCCCTCAGCAAGGCCCGGAGGCGGGTTGATCGGATCAGCCCGGTCCGCAGACTCCTCTGCGGCCTCTTCAGCTTCCTGGTTGTAGGCGAACCAGTCTAGCTCCTCCCACTGCTCGTCAGTGATGTCGTCGTTATCTCGGAAGAGCTCGTGCAGATCCTCAAGGAGCTCCACATTGCTCGAGGAGAGCGGCGTACCCCCGAACGTGGCATCATCCATGGTTCAGTTCTTCTCCTTCGGCGGAGGGGAGCCGAAACAAGCCAGCCCCATCCATCTGCGAGATCTTCATCTCGAACTGGCTGAACACGTCGGGCATAGACGCGGCGGCCCCTCCTTTGCCGGTACCCTCGATATTCGAGCGATCGACCAAGTAGGCGAAGTTGCGCAAGAGAGCGCTGAACTCTCGGGTGTTCTCTTGGGAGCCGGGGGCAAGCAGGGTCGCCGAGGTCTTGGTTAGGACCGCGTTCCGAAGCTGGACCACGGTGTCCTCGATCGACATGTCCTCGACGAAGCCGAGAGCCATGCGGAGCTCGGGGATCGTGGAGCCGACGGCTTTACCTAGGAGGTCCCGATGCGACGGCTTCAGGCCCTTCAGGTAGGCCTGGATCTCGTCGTTGTCCAGGAAGCTGATGTCGTGGTAGAGGACGTGGTAGAACAGGAGCGCCTCGAGGTTGATCGAGAAGCCCGCCACGTCTGCGATGAAGTCAGCAATCTCAGGCAGTTTGGCGCGAGAGCTCAAACCCATGTCGATGCCTAGTTTGATCTCAGGATCCGACAGGTACTTGAAGCTCTGCTCCTGCTGTGGGTTGTGGTAGGCCTCGTAGATGCCGCAGACCTTGAGCAGCACGTCAAGCTGCTTCTTCTCCGTGGCGGTCGAGGCCTCGGCATGCGCCCGTACCTTCTTCTGAAGCGGGCGCGGGACCGCCTCCACAAAGGCCTTGTGCATCTTCTTCAGCTGAGGGAGCTTGAAGCTACGGGCCGCAATCATGTTCCTGTCCAGAAGCTCCGCGTACAGATCCTCCACCGGGACCTGGATAAAACGAAGGAACAGGAAGCGCAGGAAGGGCAGCCGGGGAATCCCCTGCGCCCTCCCAAATGACATGACGTGATTGCGCGCCATCGCCAGAATGCGCTTTTGGTCATTCGACTCAAGGTCGGTGACCATGAGCCCGTTGCGGGGGTACCACGTGAGCACAAGAGTCCCTCGATCCTCGAGGGCCCTCAGGGTCCTGTCAGTGATCCCGTACTTGCGGCAGAGTTGAGAACGCGAGTACGGCCCCGTGGAGCCGGCCATCGCGGACCTACTTAGCGGTCACCGCGTTGCGGAGCTCGCGGAGATCACGAGACACCGAGTCCAGAGAGAACATCGCCGTCCGCAGGGGCTGGGAGTCGATGGATAGCCCAAGGCGACTAGCCAGAAGCAGCTGGGCCACGCAGTCCTTGGCCTCCTCGAGTGCGTCGATGCGGTCCACGAACTTGTGCATGTTCTCCTCATTGAGGAAGTTCAAGCCCAGGATCGCATCGATGGTCTTCTTGGCCTTCTCCTCTTCGACCTTGGCGCGCTTGCACAGGTCGGGGGTGATCAGGCCAGCAGCCAGCGTGCAAGACTCGAAAACAGACGGATCCGGCTCGGGGAACGAGTAGGTCTCGCCAGCGGTCTTCTCGACCTCGGGATAGATGACGAAGAAGGCGCGGCCGACCTTATCCATGTGGTCCAGGATCGCTCCGCGGACCTCATCGTCCAAGCCCGTCAAGTAGCTCGCCAGCTTATCCAGAGCCATGCCCTCGGCCGGCACGCGCTTCAGACTCTCGAGGCGCCCGGCCTGGTGGACCTTGAACAGGCCGCCCACCTTCTCAATCGAGGTCATACCTACCGGCAGGGTCTTCTGGTTCGCCACGTCGACGTTCAGAAGATCCGCCTCGCGGCCCACCGGGAACATCGCCCACTCGTCAGACAGGAAGATCTGATCCTCCGCCTGCTTGTACAGTGGGTTGTCGGCATCAAAGCGCAGCGACCACCGCCGACCGTCATCGGCCTCAACCAGCGTGCGCTTATCATCCTGGTCCAGGACCGTGAAGGGCTCACTAGCCACGGCCGATCCTTCCTTGATCAGGGCGAGCACCGCCCGGTCGCCGATCTCACGCTCCGGGATGTCGAACTCCTGGACAGGGCGCCCGGCGGGGTAGCCTCGCCAGGCGCGACCGTAGGTGGCTTCCTTATCCAGACCGAGCACCGAGAACCGACCCGGCGTAGCCACCTCACCGCGTCCAAAGGTCAGATGGTGATCGAAGACTAGAGCGGGGACGTTGCCTTTATCCGTCGACACCTGGGCAAAACCCGCGGTCTTGATGGTCTCGAAGGGTCGGGTAGTCACCATGCGCGCGCTGTACGCGACGCCGGCCACCTTCTCCTCTTCTTGCTCGAGCTGGGCGTGCTTGATGTACTCGCCCAGGACCTCCCCAAACCAAGGGTTGGCCAGGCAGAAGCCCATCTGATTGGCCTCGTGCAGGGGCTCGAGGACCTCGGTCAGCTGGTCCCGGGTGAAGCCCAAGGAGCCATAGGCGTACTTACCGTCGAAGGGCGGCAGGGTCGCGTAGGTGATCGAGCTGTCAGACGCCTCGCCCTTGCCCGGCTTCACGGCTTTGCCGAAGGAGTGGCTCTGCACCGCGGCGGTGAAGGCCTCCTTGGTCAGCGGCTGGAGACGGTCGTCAGCCACGAACAGGTCCAGCGGCTGAAGACGGTTGCTCTCGACGATCACCGGCATGGTGACTTTGTCGCCGATCTTGACGTGGCCCACGCCATGGCCGTCGTCGGTATCCGTCTTGTTCATGGCCACCACGACCTTGTGGTCGGCGATGTACGGGTGCTGCTCATGCAGGTAGTCCATGATCTCCTGTTCCCACTCCTTGGGGTCCTTGGAGAGCTTGGAGCTGGCGAGCTTCTGAAGCAGGTTGTCGGGGGCCGAGACGAAGAGCGGCTGGCCGCCGAGGTTCGGGTTATCAGTTGCCATGGCGAGTGACCTCCACGCGGCCGATGTAGGAGACCGGTTCAGCGGTTGTGTTGTGGATCGGGATGTATCGGTAGCTCTGTCCCGCGCTGTACAGGTCCAGAGTCAGGGCGTCGTCGGCAGTACCGTCGATCGACAGCAGCGCGTGATGCCCGGGAACAGCACGCGCCCAGGTAGTCGAGGTAGCCGCGTTGGTGTTCTTGAGGCGGCACCAGACATCACTGTGCCCGACGTTCTGGATCGTGAAGGTAGCCTCGCCCACGAGCGAGACGTTACCGGCGGCCACATTGAGCGGCGAGGCCTGCGTGTGCTCAGGCCGGACTTGGAGGACTCCGATGGAACTCATGCTAGGCTTCGTCGCGATAGACCGTCAAGCGACCCGGTAGGTAGGATACCGGCGCTCCGGTTTGGTGAGTGTGAATGAAACGGGGTTGACGCGGGACGTAAACGTCCAACGTGATGGCTTGGCCGGCTACGCCGTTGACCTCGACAAGGGCTCGGCGGCCCGGGGCAACGTCGACAAATGAACCGGTCTCGGCGGTAGTACGTGTTCGAGCCTTGACGCGTGCAGACCCGATGTTCTCGACTACGATGTTGGCGTTTGTGCCTGCCGAGACCCCTCCTAGACGGACCGCTAGGGGCGAGGCCGCATTGTCGTTATCCGGAGGAACTCGGATTACTCCTGTTGCGAAGTCGGGCATGGGAAGACTCTAAGGTCCAGTCTAGTATACGTTTAGGCCGACGCCACTGCCTTGCGCCAACCGGATGGCGTGTGTGGTGTCCCCGCGGGTATGCGGCGCATAGGCGGCCCCCTCCAGTACGATAGGGACCCCATTTACCCGAAAACGGCTCTCACCGGTGAGGACCGGGGTAGGTGGGAAGCCGTCATGGCCGGCCGAGAGCTCCCCTAGGAGGGCCACACGCTTACCGTTGAGGCGGAACCCCGCAGCGCTGCCGTGCTTGTCCCCACAGCTGATGGGGTCACCCTCTCGCTGGACCTCAGCCAAGGTTCACGTCCATGTCAGAGGCGTTGATCGTCATATTCCCGCCGGCTGTCTGCGTGATAGCTCCGTCGACCTCGAGGGTGTAGGAGCTCACGCGGATCGTAAGCCCGCTGTTGTCCAACGAGAAGGACTGCCCGGCCCGCTCCATGAGGAGCTGATCAGGCTTCATGATCACCCGCTGAGTCTCCTCAGAGGCTGTATTCAGGACCTCGAGCTCACCCCGATCCTGGTCGTAGGTTACCCGGAGACCCCCTAGATCGAGATGCACACCGCGCTCCACGTTCCCCTCTGCGGCGTCCCCGTAGGCCGTACTAGCGGCCGGATGCGCCACGCCAGAGGGCGTAGAGGGGTTCTGAGTGCCAGAAACAGGGTGCGCCGCGTTCTCAGCCTCAAAGGAGCCCACCTGACCGGTGATCCGCTGCTCACCGCCCGTCTCTTGCTGGAACCGGTAAGTCCCCAGATCGTTGTCGATCTCCTCCGCACGGTGGTCGCCCCAGATCGTTCGCTCCCCGCGATCTGCAACCGGGGCAATCAGGAGCTCATCGCCCGACCCGCCGTCCGAGGCCAGGATCTGGCCCTCAGAGCGGATCTTGTCGATCACGGTCGTATCCAGCGCGTTCCTTCGTAGAACCAATCGGCGGGTCGTCTTACCCGCTTGATCCCCGTCCGCAGGGGTCAGGACCTGGAGGAGTACGCCGGCTGCCTGGAAGATCTCGTTACGGCAGCGTCGGTAGATGGTGTTGGTGGCCTTGTGATACAGCGAGTGGCATAGGCCAGAGGCCCACAGCAGGATATCGCCGAAGCTGTAGACCTTCACTCGAGACCGCCTCAGGTGGTCTTTCGTGCGGTTCTCCAGGCCGGCATCGCCCGCAAACTGCGGCTCCTCGGCCATCCCCTGGTAATCCAGAGGGCGGAAGGAGGGTGCCTGAGCCGGGTCCTTCTGGGTCAGCGCCGCTCCAACCGCAGCCTCAGAGGCCGCAGCTTGTTCGCTAGCCCCGGGGAGGGCTTTGTCCGGGGCCCGGGAGATCCGATCCAGCTCCCCCACAATGAGCCACGGCCGGGCCTTGAGCTCCACGACCACGCAGCCCCCGCCTACGGGGATGGGCTTGTCCAGGCCGGTCAGGAGCCTGCGGCACTGTCGATCCCCGATGCCTTCGACCGAAACTAGGTAGAGCTTCTTGCTGGGATCATAGGAGCGTACGACGCCCACGTGGTGGACACCGGAGCCCGCCTTGGAATCAGCGAACTCCGCGAACCCGGCCCACGAGGTAGCGCCATACTGCGGCTGCATTCCTAGGTCCCGTACTCCGTGGCTACAGCTGCCAGGAGCTTCTTGCGCATCTCGGGCCGGCGGCTCTGGATCAGCGCCACCAGGCGATCGTAAAGGGCCTTCTCGGTCAGCTTGGGGTTGCGCTGACGCATCAAGGGAAGGTTCCGACGCGCCAGCCGGCGCACCTGAAGCAGCTCATCGCCTTTGAGGGGGACAGCCACGCTCGAACGCATCCGCATACGACGCATCAGGTCCGGGTTCAGTCGGGCCTTGTCGATGTCGGAGCGAGTCAAGCTCTTAGGCTGGCTGTCTTTCTCCTTCTTCTTCTTTTTACCTGCGGCCTCCTTCAGGAGACCCTCGATGTAGGCTGCGCTGCGCTTGGTCATCGCTTCACCCCTTGAGGTCGTTTGATGGCTTCGATGGATCGGAGGTTGGTGAGACCCAGGCGGGCCATCGGGTGGCCGCGCACAAGGTCCGTGGCTTTACCCAGGCTAGGGGCCTCGGTGAGGGTCCGCTTGAGCTTCTCATGGGTGAGCGTTCCCACGAAGTCCTCGCTCTGGAACGGGGCCTGCTTGATACCCATGATCATAGGCTCGAACTGGATCGGGCGAAGACGGCGCTGCTTGAGCTTGCGGTTCATCTCCTCGATCTGGTTGACAGGCATGACCTCCCCGGCATGTACCGGGAAATGGCGGCCGGCGTCTCCGACGTCCGTCACAGTCGCACGGTCAGTAAGAGGCTTGACCACCGTCTCGAAGATCCGGCGGTTGACCTTCTTGCCGGCCGCTCTGTAGTTAGCATCCAGCTCGTTGATCAGATGGGTACGGACACGATTGATGTCCCCTGTCGTATCTAGCAGCTCCTGAGGCTTGATCACACCCGACTTGCTCAGCTGATCCCCCGCCTTCACGCGCTGGCCTCGACTCACCGCTACCCCCAGCTCCTTGGGGATGAAGTGCTTCTCGGAGCCGACGTAGACGTAACTACCGCCCGCCGGCGCTGTGTCGATGCGCGTCACCTGGCCGGTGGCCTCGCTCAGGATGGCTTTGCCTTGGATGCTTTGAGGCATCTCCATGATCTGACGGATGCGCTCAAAACCCAGGTCGGGCCCACCAACAGCGCCACCAGTGTGGAAGCTGCGCAGGGTCAGCTGGGTAGCCACCTCACCCAGGGTCTGGCCGGCCAGAGCACCGACGTGATAACCGATGCGAGGCGGTTTGCCATCCTCGAGTAGGCCGAAGCACTTCTGACAGACGCCCTTCTGCGCCTGACAAGTCAGAGGGCTACGGACCTTGACCGTTTTCTGGCCTAGGGAGCGCAGGCGGCGGGCGATGTCCGAGGTGATCAAGACGTTGCGGTAGCGGCCCTCGGCGCCGTAGCGGTGCGCGAGCTCCTGGGAGTTGAGCGGCAGATCCTGGCCCGACTTGGTTCCGCAGTCCGCGACGGTCACCTGGTTCTCGATCGAGCTGTTGACGAGCATGCGGCTGAAGTAGCCCGTATCCGCCACGCTCAGGCCTTTGTCGATCAAGCCCTTCCGGGCGCCGGGGGTCGTACCCAAGTAGGTACCTAGATCGTGGCCCTCGGCATAGGACTTCTCGACCGGGATCGGGACCGTCTTGCCCTTGTGATCCGTCACTGCCACGGTGCTCGCCAGCATCCGGTGGATGCCTTTGGAGCCTAGGGCTCCGGATGTGATGCCAGCCTCCACGAACCGGTTATCCTCTGCCGACGCCAGCAGCGCTGCGATGTCTTCGAGCGCCTCGCCAGCCGCCTCATCGAACCCCTTGGTCTTGGCGTCTCGTTTGAGCTTGTTGACGATCTGATCCCGCTTGCTCGTATCAAGCTCAAGGTCCCGGAGACTCACGGAGAACCCGACCTCGGTCACGTAGTGGTTGCCTAGGTCCTTGATCTTCGAGATCACTTGAGCGGCCCGGTCGGGGCCCAACTGCCGACCGATGCGAACCAGGAGCTGGCTCAAACGCGGACCGGTCACCGACGTACGACCCACGCGCAGATCCATAGGAAGCGCCGTGTTGAAGATGGCCTGACCGGCGCAGGTCACAGCGCCTTGGACCTTCACCGCTTCGTTGACCTTGATCTCCTTGGCCTGGTATGCCTTGACCATCTCCTGGTCGGAGGAGAACGACTTGGAGGCAAGTCCCTTGGGCGTAGTCATCAGGTACACCCCGAGGATCGTCTCCTTGGTCGGGGCATGGACCACGAACTCCTCCCGAGGGCTGAACAGGTTGCGCGACGGGAGCAGCTTCTCACGAGCCTCGCGCCGGGCCTCTTCAGAGACCGGAACGTGTAGACCGGCCGTATCCCCGTCGAAGTCCATGTTGTAGCCGCTCACGATGAGCGGGTTGACCTCGACCGCCTTACCGTCGATCACCCGGGGCTTGAGGGCCTGGATGTTGAACTTGTGCAGTGAGGGCGCGCGGTTCATCAGCACCGGGCGGTCTTCAGCCTCCACCTCGAGCGCACGACGGGCGGCCGGGTGGCCCTGCTCGACCATGGAGCGGGCATCTAGCGGCTTGTGGCCGGCGGTGACGAGACGCTTGATGACGAAGGGCTTGTAGATCTTGTAGGCGATCTCAGCCGGGATACCGACCTCGTCCATCCCCAGCTTGGGGTTGGGGATCACAGTCGACCGGCCGCTCAGGTCTTGGTTGCGTCCCATGAGCTTCGACTGCGCCAGACCCGACTTAGGCGTCGGGCCGTGGATCTGACTGACGAAGCCGCGGAAGACCTTGCCTCGGCTGATCGGAGGCGCCGTGCCTACGAGGCCGGCCGTAGCGTCCGCCAGAGCCTTGTTGAGTGCTCGCAGGTTCTGCTCGTCGACTCCGAGAGCCTTCAGCTGCTTGATCTTCTCGTTGATGAGAAGGACCTCTCGGTAGCCGTGGTTGGCGTCAGCCACACTCAGGCTGCCGTCGGGCATCGGAGCGATCTGACGGAACTTGGCGGGGATGACCGGGAGGGTCTTGTTGATGTAGGCATCAACAGCCGAGTGGCCACTGGCTTGAAGCGAGCGCAGGTAGCGCAGCCGTTTGTGGGCCTTGTCCAGCTTGGCGCCCTTGGCGGTCGCCGCCACCAACTCGGTCTCTTTGATGGCCCTCGGAACGTTGATCGTAGCGAGTCGGCGCTTCACTCCCGAGCCACCGGCCACGGCACCCGCGGTGCCTGCCTCCACGACCTCGCCCTCCTCGGTGACCGCGAGCAGGCCCTGGATGATCTGGTCCATCTCCTTCTTGGTCTTGAACCCGCCCACGGACGCCGCAGCGTCGGTCATCAGCGGGTGCACGACCTCAGAGGCTAGATCGATATGGTTCCAGTAGTTGCCGCCAGGACCGCCGGTCTTGCCGGGATCGAAGAGCCCGCCACGCTCGGGTTTGAGGTTCGATGCCTTGACCGCCACCGGGCGCTCGATGGCGCCATTGGACATTGAGAGAACCTCAGCATCCGTCAGCGGCCCCGCGTCGATGCGACTGCCTTTCTGTTTGAGGTCGATGCCCGCGCCAATGAGCATGGCCACGAACTTCTCCTCGATGAACGGGGTCTTCGGAGGCGGCAGTGTTTGCCCAGTCTGGAGGGCACGCCAGTACTCGTCGTTCTTCTGGCTCTTGAGGCCGAAGGCATCCTCGAGGAACGCCGTGGCGTCGCCCGAAAGCAGGCTGAAGGTGTCGAGGATGCCGATGCGCTGGGCACCTGACCCTGATCCCTTCACGGGCTGCTCGTCCACCGAGTAGGGCTCACCCACAGAGGCGCGGGCCTTCATCTTGCCCGTGACCTGGTGGGTCAGTTTGTAGATGTGCGTGTCGCCGACGAGGACGCGTTCGAGCTTGTGCCCCGTCTTCGGGTCGACGATCGTCTCCTCATCGGAGATCCCGGCCCCCGCTAGTTCCTTGCGGAGGTTCTTGATCGTGCTGCCCTTCTCGTTGAAGTTGTCGGTGTAGTACTTCTTGCCCGTCTTACGGGCCAGCTTGCCGGCCGCGGCTTCGAGCATCTGACCCGTGTTGACGCGACCAGGCACCCCCGCCGGGTTGAGCAGGATATCGATCGTCGCACCTTCCTCGTCCTTGTACATCTCCTCATCAGGGATGATCTTGACGACGATGCCCTTGGCGCCGTGGCGCGAGCTCAGCTTGTCACCGACCTGCATCGGTTCCTTGCTCTTGACCACGACCTTCACGAATGTCCGAGTCTTGACCACGTCTACGACCTCACCAGGGAAGTCGTGGTTCCAGGTCTCGCTGATATCCATGTGCCGGAGACCGGCGCTGCGGTGCAGACGCTTGTAGTCGTACTCGGGATGCGCCTCGACCTCCTGGATGGCGGGGATCAGGACATCGCCCTTGACGACCTGCTGGCCCTTCTTGATAACACCCACAGCGTCGTAGCGCCGGGCACGGTCGCGGATATGCTCCAGCTCCGAGGGGTAGGCGGCAGCGTAGGCGTCTGCACCGACCGTGATGCCCTTGCCCTTCTCAACGCGGGCCTCGTACTTGTGCACCGAGGTCAACTTCTTAGCCGCCCCTTCCGAGATGACGATGCCGTCCTCGAAGTTGTAGCCCTTGTACGCGGTGTAGGCGACTCGGAGGTTCTTGCCGACCGCCAGGTCTCCGTCCTTGGTGAAGTTGTTGCGGGCCAGGATCTGGCCAGGCTTGACCTTGTCACCCTTCTTCACCACCGGCTCGTCGTGCAGGAACGTCCGGCTGTTGAGCGGGTAGTGGTCGTGGATCGGGACCTTGATGCGTCGACGGCCGCCGCCATCCGGCCGGATGGTGATATGCGTCTTGGTGACCTCGAGGACCTCTCCGCCGACGGGCTTGCCGGTCTTGGGGTCGATAGCCCGGGGGGCTAGGCGCTCCCCGAACATCTCCTCATAGCCCCGGCCTCGGATGCGGTGCTGGACCATCGGCGCGTCGGGGTCCTCAAGGTTCACCGACTGCTCGATATGCTTGTCACCCATCAGGACGCGGTTGGCGTCGTTGTTGGGGAGGAAGGGAATCGCAGCCGTGGTCGAGCTGAAGAAGCTGTCGGAGCTGACGAAGATGTAGTCCACAGCCGACGGACTCACCTCCGTGAACTCGTTACGACTACGGGCCTTGACCTTCTTCAGCTTGGTCGTGGGCTTGCCCTTGACCGACGCGCCCGGCTTGTCGGGCAGGTTGTCGTACTGATCAGGGAACGCGATGGTGGCCTGGTCCAGGTCTTGAACCGACTTCTCCACGCGCTTGCCCGTCTTGGCGTCATAGACCGGGACGTAGAGGGTCTGCCCCTTCTTGCGCGCGCCCAGGGCCAAGTGACCGGTCACGCCCACCTTGCTATTGCCGGACCAGAAACCGCTCTTGCCGGCTCGACGGATGTACAGCAGGCCACCAGGAACCGTGGCGCAGTAGACCTTGCCTTGGTATTCCTCGATGAACTGGCCGTTACCTGCTGCGCGCATTTGTGGCAGCACCTGACGCTCAGTGAGCGCGTGGAGATGGACGATCCAGCACCCGCGGTAGTGCTCCTCCCGCGTATCCGGCTCAAAGGTGATTTTGCTCGACACCCCTAGGCCGAAGGCCAAGCGCTGCACGTCCTTGGCGAGCTGCTCAGATGTAGTGCAGTAGCAAGAGCATCGGCCCTTGCCCTTGCGACCGTCTCCGAGCATTAGCGCCTCGAGCATGGCCTCACGCGCCGCCGCCGGGAAGTCGAACGCCTCTTTAGGGATGTACTTGGTATCGGAGTGGCCGAACTGACGCAGGTAGCTGACTAGCTGCTTACCTGGGATCGAGAAGCTCCTGGAGCTGCGGCTCCACGCGACCTGCATGCGTGTCAACAGCGCCTCGATCTGAGCCACATTCTCCGGGTTCGCAGCCTCATACTGCGTGATCGAAGTCACGTAACCCCGACTGCTCCCTTCGCTCAGGTACCAGCCAAGGAACTCAGCCCAGTCCTCAATAGCAAAGGCCGGGAAAACCTTCTGCGAGTTGCTTCCCTTAGGGATTTCAGGGAGCTGCCAGGTATCGACGGCCTGACCCTCGTAGGCCAAATGCCCGCCGATGCGGACTCGCCGACGTTTACCGTACATCTCCTCCGCGGTCTCAAACCGATACCCACGCGTCGATCGATCCTCAATCGGGCGGACCCACTGACGATGATTCGGGGTCAGCAGGTATTCCAGGGTCTCCGACTTGAACCCGTAGAGAGGCCCGTCGTGGTCGTAGACGTGTAGCTCGGAGGCGCGGTGATAGGTAAGGCCTTGATCAGCGTCTAGGCAAGCAAACCGAGTGGTCCGGTCTACGTCGGGCCACGCAACCCAGCCTTGATCCGTCATGACCTCCATGTCAGCGCTGCAACACCCCTCCGGGGTGTGCATGGGATCCAGGAGACCGTAGTGGCTCGGGTGGATCGTACGCACCTCGTCGGTGATCGCATGGGAGCTCGAGATCCCGCCATCACCCATGGTGGTGGTCAGGCTCGAGATCGCCGCCATGTCCAGCGGGTTGTGCTGGCTCGAGTAGCGCGTGAACTCCGAGGTGGTGAAAAAGGACTCCACCGGCTGGCTCAGGCGGTTGGGCGGGAGGATCAAGCGGATCTCATCCCGGCGGCGCATGTCGCCCTGGATCTTGTACTTGAGCCCGTCGGCCGCCTTCTGGAGCCGCTCGGGCACGAAGTCCTCGATCGAGAGGATGTACTTGAAGGCAAGGCTCTCCGTGTCGTCGGGCTCTGCCTCACCCTTAGACAGCTTGAGGACCTTCTTGATCGCCGCCACGAGGGCATTGCGGTCGATGCGGTCGAGACCCTCGCCCACCGTGACCTTGTTCACGGCGGGGTCGAGGGGCTTCGACTCCAGATACTGACGCACGAGCTTTGACTTCTCGCCCAGCTCCGCCGGCTGGTTGAGGTACGGGCGCATCCGCTTCAGGAGCTTGGGGATGTCCTGATCCGGCTTGGCCGCCCGCTTGTTCTCCGCGTAGAGCTCCGTCCCCAGCAGTGTCTTGATCTCGGCATCAGTCAGCCCAGCCGCGATCAGAACCGAGTAGATCGGGGTGCGTGCGGCCGTGCCGACCCGCATACGGATCACACCGGTAGAGCGGTCGAGGAGGATCTTGTAAGTACCGATCGCCGTGGTGTTGAGGAACGCCTCGACGTTGTCGTCCCCCGTGAACCGGGTGTAGATGCCAGGGCGCAGACGGAACTGGTTGACGACCTGCTGCTCTTTGCCGTTGACGATGTAGCCAGCGTTCATCGTCAGGTGCGGCACCGAGAGGATCGGGTAGCGCTTGGTCTGGTCGAGGACTTTCCCTTTGGAGCCGAGCTCACGCAGCGTGACGTCACCGACCAGAACAGCGTTGATCGACTGCTCCTTCAGCTTGGCCTGCTTCTGCTTCTCGACGTCGAAGACCACGTCCGGGCCTACGTTCGTCCAACGCAGGTTCGTGACCTCGAGCCGCTTCGTGGGGCTCTCGATCGGGAACATACCCTTGACGATGCCCTCCGACCGAGTCAGCGCCTCTTTGAACTGCCGGAAGTGCTGCCCTTCGAGCATCAGCCGCCCTCCTCTTTGATGCGCTCTTTATCCTCAGAACGGAGCTCGCTCTCGCTCTTGACGAGGGGGAGGTCGTCACCCTTCTCGATGTAGGTCACGTGGCAGTAGTTACCGCGGTTGGTGTTGCTGTCCTTGGCCGTGATGACCTCATAGCGCTCGGAGTCGTTGTGCAGCATCTGCCAACGCTTCTGATCACCGACCGTGTCCATATTGAGGGTCTCACGCCGGATGCGGCGCTGTGTCCCTTGGTTGGGCTTGAGCAGGATGGCGCCGAGCTTGCTCATCGTCCCCATGTCTTGGAGACGACGTGCAAAGCCCTCACGGACCCGAGGCATCAGGTCCGCTTCGATGCGTGTACGCCCACTGCCCTTGGCGCCCATCAGACGGGGGTCGACTCGCGACGCGGGGGTTTCTGCTCAGGCAGCGGCTTGTAGTCAGCCGTCTGCTTCTGAATCAGCTTGATGCGCTCACGGACCTTCTTGGCCAGTGCCGGGTTCGTGGTCTCGAGCGCCGCGAGCTCCTGCTCCAGGAGATGCGGGGGCGTCCCCTTGATCAGGTGGTTGGCCATCATGTCGAGAATGACCGGGTCCGTCTGGTCAGGGGCCTGCTGAGGGTCGCCGGGGCCTTGGGGCGGCATCGGAGCTCCGGGCTCGCCGGGAGCGCCCTCCATGCCTGGCTCCGCCGGAGGAGTCGTGTCGTACCCCTCTTGGGTGGCCCTCGCCTCTTGCTCTTGCTGCTGGCGCATCTGGGCAGCCTCGGCGTTGGCCTGGAACTCCGCCTGGAGGACCATGACCTTGCCTTGCGTCTCAGCCTGGCGAAGCTGTGAGCGCTCCATGGCCGCCAGTCGATCCTCTTCCTCGCGCCTCTTGCGCGCCTCCTCACGCTCGTAGTCGAAGCCCAGCTCCTCGATCGAGGTCTGGTCAGAGATCGTGTTGGTCTGGCGCAGGCTGAGGGCGATCTGCTTCTGCTGAGCGTCGTCGGCCATCTTGAAGTCACGGTGACGGATGTGCATCTCCGGTAGCAGGCAGAACCGCTGAAGGCGGTCGGTCACCCACTGGAGGAACGCATCCAGCTGCTCCTTTCGGCCGATGAACAGGTTCTCGAGCACTCGTAGGCTGATCGACGAGCCAGACCAGTTCAGGCCGCCGTAGATGAACTCCTGGGGCACGTCCAGGCCGCCGGTGATCTGCTGGCGGATCTGGGTCATGTCGTTGTGGACAGCGAGCGCTTGGGCGTCACCCCGCACGTTCTCGACCTGAGCCGGGAACGGGATGGTGAAGAGCGCGTTGGGGTCTCGACGCCACTTCTTGATGATCAGGTTCATCCGATCCGACCAGTCCCCGAGATCCACGCTCATGTGCGGGGAGACGCCGGCTGCCGTGGGCGCCGGGATCAGGAGAGTCATCGGGAGGATGTGCTCAAGGGCGATGGCCTCTTGCGCGCGGCGGAACGTCTGGAACAACCAGGCGTCCTTGAAGACCGCCAGCATGGGGGGCATGCCAAAGGCGTCGTCCTCGAGACTGATACTGGCGTTCTTGAAGTGGTAGATGTTGTCGCGGTCGAGCTCGACGTCGCGCTTCTTACGCACCGCCTCGAGGATGACCAGCGGAGTGCCCGACACCAGCTCCTTGTTCTCCTTGACCGTGGTCAGCTTCTTCTGAATCCATTTGGGGATCCGGTAGATGTAGACCGAGTCGTCGGTAAACGGGTTGTAGCGGATGTTGACAAACTTGGGGTTCCAGCGGATCAGCTTGATGCGCCGGCGGTTGCGGATCTTGCGATCATGCGGCTTGAACACCCCCGTAGTACCGCACTCAGGGCACTTGGCCCGGAACTCGTGATCTCGGTACTCCCAGTCGATGTTCCGCGCCGGATGCTGCTGCTTACACGCACCGTTAGGGCAGGTCAGATAGCGCTCGAAGGGGTAGTGGATCGAGACGAAGGCGTTGCCATAGACCTCGAAGTCCAGGAGGAGCTTGTACTCCATCTCCCGGATGTTGATGTTCTCTTCCAGCAGGTTCTTCCACGCCTTGACGTTCGCATCGACGTCGGAGTCGTAGATCAGCTTGGTGATGACGTACGCGCACTTCTTGTTGATCACCGGGGCGATCTCGGAGTGCGTCATGTACAGGAACTGGCACCACCGGTACATCTCCTTCACCGAGTGAGGGATGTAGCTCGTGCTCGGATCGAAGAACTGGTGCGGGTACGTGTTCAGGGTCCGATCGTTGCGGACACCGCGCCCTGTCACACCCTGGCTTGACTGATAGCTCATTTGACGTGACTCCAGGTCTTACGGCGAACGATCTTGGAGCAAGCCACATCGCTGACACCGAAGTGCTTGCCCAGCTTGGTGAACGACCACCCCTCCTCCGCCTTCAGCCGACGGATCTCTCGAACCTGATCCTCGGTTAGACGGGCTTGGTGTGACTCCTCACCGCGCTTCGGCTGAGTACCGTGCTCATGCTTCCGAGCGTTGTTCTCCTTTGGAGTCGACCAACGGAGGTTAGCTAGCTTGTTGTTGTCCTTGCTCCCGTCTAGATGCTCTCCCTGGAACCGCTCTGCGGGCGGGTCAGGATCAAACGCCGAGAGCACTACGCGATGCACAAGCCGCGTATCCCGCTTCCCGTCCTTACAAAGGCTGACGCGGAGGTACCCCTCCGAGTTCGTCCACGGGCGCAGAACCCACGGCTTCTTGCGACGCTTCCCGGGGTAGCGTTTGGATCGCCACGATCGTACCCGCCCCTGATCAGAGACCTCGTACCCGGGGTAGCCCGGGACCTCTTTCCATGTCTCGGTCATTCTGTGGAGGGGGTCAGAGCGTCAGTGCTCATCTGGGCCAGCTTCTCGTTCACGTACACCTGGATCCGGTACAGATTGTTGGACTGCACCGCTACGGTATCGTGCGGGTCGAGGTCGTCGCCAGCTTCTTTAGTGGTGATCTGAGAGACGATGCGCGCCAGGTTGTCTGGGTACTGCGGCTCAGCAAAGCGCAGGTCGTCGGGATAGCGCAGGAGGCCGGCCCGACGGCAGCAGGCTCGGATGTAGCCCGTCACTTCTCGGTTGAAGGAGCCGTCACGCAAAGGCGACAGCATGCGCACACCGTAAACGATCTCTTCCGGGGTAGCCAGCTGGAGGAGCTCGGGGTCATACTCGACATCGTTGACCGCCAGGATCATGTTCTCGAACGCCGGGGCGTCCGTGTAGAACAAGTCGGTAGTCATCGCGATCCGGGTAGCGAGGATCTTGGACTGGATCTCGCCGCTCGGCTCAGCCTTCCAGACGCGCTTGATCTCTGCCCAGAGGGTCTCGGGCTCCCACGTAAGCCAGGCGGGCCCGAACTTCTTGTTCAGGACCGCTTGGTAGACCCCGGGCCAGATGCCCTTGGATCGGAAGAGAGCCTCACCCTGGTTCACGGCTACTTACGAAGGAGTCTCTTAGCGGCCCAGCCGGCGCGGTCGCGTAGAGGTGCTCTCCTGGTCGCGGCCAGTGTCCCCTCAGCCGCGTCGAGCCGGGTCTGCTCAAAGCCCCTGACTCGACGGATGTTCTCGGTATTCGATAGGCCGGCGGCGCGCCCGCGTCTTAGCTTACCGGCCACGAGGCGGCGTTGGTACGCGCGCCCGGCCGGCTCAACCGCCTTCCCCGCGCCGCGCATAGCCGAGTTTGCATTCTGGAGCTCGATACGCTTGTCCATCATGCTACCGATCTGGCCAGCATGCTTCTCAAGACCAGCGATCATGCCCGTAATCAGGGCATCTGCGTGTTCTTGGCTCATGCGAAGTGCCTCCGGATGGCTTTCTTGTAGTTGTCGGGCCAGGGTCGATCATCAACTGTGGCACTGGCTACCGCTGCCAGCTTGGGGAAGTTGACGTCGTGGGTCGGATAGCGCTTCTCGAGGTCCACGAGGTACTCCTCAGGTGTACCACGCTCCTGCTCAGGCGCCAAGAGGGCGTCCACAGAGCCATCGAAGCGAGCTCGAGCCTCCTTGGGCAGCGAGAAGCCGCCCCAGCAGGTCTGGTAGGGGTCCGGGAGGCCGTCCTTGTACCGGTCGGTCAGCCCAGCCACCTTGTCGAAGGTACCTAGAAGGGTCGGGGCCTCCCGCGGATCTACGCTACGCAGGTCCTCCATGAGCGCGTCAAACATGGACGAGCTCAAATCACTGTGGTTGCCCTCAGCACGCTTGACCAGGACCTCGCGGGCGTGCATTCCCTCCTCGAAGTCCGGGCCCAGATGCGCCTTGGGGAAGTAGTCCCACAGATCCTTGCGCGTGACCGCGTCGACACCGGCCGCCTTGACGAGGGACTGGACCGCGAAAGTGCGTGCCTCAGGCCCCATCTCGACGAAGCCGGACGCCACACGCTGCTCAAGGTAGCCTCGGGCCTCGGCAGTGGCCATCTTGGGCTCATCCAGCGGGATGTCGTCCACGTCGACCTCGATCGAGCCCGGGTCTTCGAGTCCAGCGCAGGCGCTGGGGGCCTCAAGGCCAAAACGTTCACACGCCTGGCCGATGCGGTACCCCACAGCAGCCGCAGCAGCTGAGCCGAGCTTGGCTAGATCACCAGACTCGACACCAGCAGCGAAGTAGGCCGCGGAAAGCTGCGTAGCCACCCGGTTGTGGATCGGGAATCGACGATGGGTACGGCCCCCGCTCGCCAGTTTGATAGCGAACGCCGAGTCCGGGAGCTTGTCTAGGCTCTTGGGGTCAACGAGCTCATGACCATAGAGGCCCTGAGCACGCAGGTCAGTGACGAACCGGGGGTCGTCGTTGAAGTCGATGATCTTGCCAGCCAGCTTGTCCATTAGGCCTTCTCCTTATCAGGAGCTTTCTGGGGTTTCCCCGCCTTGGCCTTGGCTGCCGTAGCATCCGCCGCCGCACGGATTGCGGGATTCTTGGTCTTGGGGTCCTTGTCCTCCCCCTTGGGTTTGGGCTTGGTCTCAGCCTTGTCCTTGGCCTCGGGCTTAGCCTCGGCCTTGGGCTTCTTCGCCGGCTCCGCCTTCCCATCCTTAGGCTTGTCGGCCTTCTCCGGGTTCTTGGCGTCCTGGATCTGCTGCTCCGTGTTGGCGATCTCTAGCCGGAGCTTGGCGTTATGGAGCAGCTTCTCGAGCCGTTGGTTCTCCATATCCATCATGTCCGGCATCTGCATCGGCATCTGAGGAGCAGCCGGCTGACCCTGAGGAGCCTGCGCCGGCATCATCGCCTGTTGAGCCTGCGCCGTCTGCGCCTGCACATCTTGCTGAGCTTGCTGCGCCGAGGGCTTAGTGGGCTGAGCACTCATCTGGCGAGTACTCGGGTCCCACATGACCTCCGCGGCCAGCTTGTGGAGCTTAGAAACCAGTGTCATCGTGCTAAGTGCCCTGTTGGCCGTCAGTTAGAAGGATAGGCTAGAACGGAACCTGAGTGGAGATGCTGCCCCAATCACTCGCGCCAAGGGTCACAGCCGCGATGGGCTGCCCGTTAGCAAAGCGCAGGGCCGGAACGGCCGGCGTGGCCGAATCGAACGCCGCCAGGGGGTAGGTGTTGTTCACCCCAGGCGTGGGGACAGTGACCGTGATCTGGATCTCGAGCGGATTAGCGGTCTTGGCAACCGTCACATCCTCGAACTCGACCCCGTAGGTGCTGTCAGCCACTGCCACGACCGCCGGAGCGTCCGCAGTAGTCACCGCCGACTCGAGACGGACCGTCACCGAGAAGGTATCACCCTCGGTCCCGGCGCCGCTGTTGGCCTGGAAGGCCCGGGCCACGTCGTAGTGCGTGACGCCGGCCGTGGGGTCAGTGTTGATCTTCGGGGTACGGGCCGCAGCCCCGTAACGAGTCGTCAAGCCCACGTTCGGCAGGTTACGCGCCGTGCCTTCACCCGTGTCGTCGATCACTGCCTGGTCCCACTCGACCGCACCATCAGGGTGCGTGGCCGGCTTGACCAGGTGCACTCGGATACGCGCGTTGGAGTAGGCCGGGGTGCAGGGCACCTCGATCAAGAGCTGCGTGTCGCTCTGGACCCGGAAGGTGCCGGGGTAGATCGACGTGCTAGCCAGCGCCTCAGTGGTGCCGGGGCCCGGGGGCGTCTCAGCGATGTTCGAGGAGCTACCGTCATCGAGCTCGCCGACCACCTCAATGAAGAGGCCCGTGCCGTCGGAGGCTACGTTGGCGGCGCCGAGGCCGGTGCCCACGACCATGAGCCATGCCGTGCCGTCGATGAAGGTCTGCGGCGCTGTCGGGGTCGTGGACGTGAGGTCCGAGCCCTTGGCGTACAGGCGCACGTCGGTGATAGACGCGTCGTTTTCCTCTTCCTCGAGGACCGTGATGAGGTTGCCGGCCCGGTGGGTGTTGCCGCCCAGATAGTCAATGGCGATCCCGATCGTCTCGCCAGCCGTACTAGCAGCCACGTTTGCGGTGAACACCAGCTGCCGGCTCGAGGCCGAGACCAGGGTCACCGACGAGAGGACCGCGCTGGCCGCGCTATCGAAGAAGGTGTAGCCGTAGCTGAGAGCCGAGGCGCCGGTCGGCGGATCCGGGGGCGTGAGGTTAGACCCCACCACCGTGATCGTCGCCCCGGTCGTCCCTTCGTGGGGCGGGGTCATGGTCGCACCGCGGACGCGAGGCGCCGGGTGCGTCACAACCGTGCGGTTGAGGACGCCGGTCGTGGTCTTCGATAGCGTCGAGTTGGTCACGCGCACCCGCAGGATGCGCTGCGCGGTGTCGTCGGCGAACTTGACGTAGCCGCTGACCGCGGTCGAGCTCGCCGAGGTCACGGTCACACTCGAGGTCACCGAGCTGCCGTTCTCGTCGTAGAAGTCGACCGTGATGTCGCTACCAGCACCATCAGCCGGGGAGAAGCGGCCGTAGACGGTGAACTCGGAGTAGTGACCCTCCTCGGGAGCGCTGGAGAAGACCACTTGGGCCCGAGCCAGTTTCGAGGAGTCGGTACCTGCCGACTGATCACCCTCGCCGCCAGAGCCGCTATAGGTAAGGCCTAGTACTTCGATGAACTCGATGGAGTCGGGGAAGGAGAGCGTACAAGTCTTCGGGTCTCCGTTCGACGCCGTGTTCGAGAGGAACGAGATCTGAGTCGTCGCGTCGACGTCGGACGATCGCAGGAAGTCCTGGGCCCAGATGGCCGCAGCGGGCGGAGCACCCGACACCAGTGTGACATTGCCCACCGGTGCCAGCGTTCCCGGGCCCACGTCGGTAGTGGGTACGAAGGACGGCTTGTCAGGTAGGGTGTTGTTGATCCCAGTGGTGTGGAAGTAGAGGGTGCGTTGGTTCGCAATACCAGCCTCGAAGTTCCAGAAGGGCTCGCCACCACTAACCTGCGGGGTGGGGTCATCGACCGTGATCTCGGTGATGCACGGCTGAGCTGACTCCACCGAGATCAGCGTTAGGGTATCCGTGTTACCGTTGCCATTATCAACAATCAAGTTGACAGTCGTGGGCCACACACCACTCGTCTCGATGCCGATGACACGCAGGTCCCAGGCGTAGTAGCCCTCGCCATCAGGCGTCTTGGCCAAGACCTCGTCCGCGGTCTCCTTGATCGGAACCGTGAAGTTCGTGATATCAGCGAGGCGCACATTGGCGGATGTGAGGATGTCTTTGACGCGGATCGTGATGTCCGTCGCCGCGTTTTCGTAAACCGCGATGGAGTCCTGGGCGATGACAGGCGCCGTAGTGGTATCCACCACACCCCAAGCCACCGAGTCCTGATTCGGCAGCGTGTCGCTGATCCCGGAGTTCTTGATGTAGGTGCGGACCGCGCCGCTGGTGCCCAGCTTGAGGTTATCGACCTCGACGGTCACCGTACCGTCGCCGTTATCGGTCAGGGACATCGTGGGAGCCGGAGAAGCGCCGTCGATGGTCACCGTAGCCGGCATCGTGGCGTCCCAACCCGACGAGAGGCCCAGCTCAATCGTGTTGTCCACCGCGTCTAGGTACGAGACTTTGAACGAGAGGGTGATATCCTCCTCGCCCGGCGTGAAGGTGGTCGTGCTGATCGAGAGACTAGCGTCGTCGATGACAGGCGCCCGCGGATTGACCTGCGGGATGAGCGTCTCGGGTAGATCGCCGGTACCCATCACGCTACCGGTCAGCGGGTTGCGCAGAGCCAGCGTGACCGGCGTGTTTCCGCCCTGCGTGGTGTAGTAATCATCATCCAGCTTGATGATCGCGTACATCTGGACCGCGCCTAGGCTCGGGAGAGCTGAGGTGCCTAGCTGATAGCCCGGAGGCAGGGTCGTGAACGCCGTCGAGGACGGCGGCTCGTCTCCAGAGATGAAGGCCGGCAGGGTGCCGCCCACATCACTAGGAACCGTGTCCGGGGTGAACTGGCTCCACAGGAGCGAGAGGCCGTTCGAGGGCAGGAAGTTGATGCCGTACTCGCCGTTCGGAAGCACGCCGCCAGTCGCCGTGTCCTGGATGGTCCAGCCAACGAACCCGTTGCCCTCGTCCCAGAACGTCGCCCCCATCGGCCAGTTAGCCGCCGAGACCGTAATGTAGACCCAAGAGCCTTCGGGGATCGGGGTGAGCACGTCGGCCAAGACCCACTCAGGGTTGGCCGGATCAGTCACATCGTCCCAGTACGCCACGACCCCAGCGAAGCCCGGAAGCGTGACAATGCCCGGAGGCGCCACCACCTCAACAGCAGCCGTCCAACTAGCGGTGTAGTCCGAGGCAAGCAGCACGTCGTAGCCCGGCTCGACCTGGAAGTCGAGGACACGACCCCAAGGCAGGTTCGGGCCTGTGTTGTAGGTCACAGTCAGCTTGCTCGAGCCGTCCGGCTGGGCCGTCCAGGTCAGATCCGAGACCGTGATGATCCCAGCAGCGATCGTGTCGCCCTGGTTGTAGAACTGCGAGCTGCCCGGGGTCAGCCAGCTCAGCGGCCAAGTGCTGTCGCCGTGGGTGATCGTCAGCGTGGCGTGCTCATCGTTGCCCGCCGGAAGTGAGATGCCGGTGAGCTCAACCGTCTGATCCACCTGGTAGCCCGAGATGGGGTTCGACGTGAAGGTGTCAAGTGTCGGGGGCGCGCAGAACACCGGCCAGTAGGTACCGTCCGAGAGGTTCTGGACCTCGAAGCCGGGACCGTTCTGGGTGCCGTACTCGTCGCCGATGATGCCTGTGATCGTCCACTGGGCCTCCGGGAGGCCGAGACCGGGACCATCGAAGTCCCAGGCGTCGCCCACCGCAAGCCCGTCAAAGTCGGCGTAACCCGGGCAGCAGGGGGATGCCGCGGCTTGGCCCGGCGGGCTAACCTCCTCGGGGTAGGGCGTCACCGGACCCGTGACGACCTCGACGTCATCCTGCGAGCACACCGTGGCGCAGGACACGTCGCAGATCAGCTGAGCGCCGGAGACAAGGTTGTAGCCAAGGCCCCAACCCATGCGGCCGTAGACCGGCTGCGGGTCGGTCGGCCAGTTGCCGAGGTTGGAGACTAGATCCTGTAGGCCGGATGCGAACAGCGCCGTCGTCGGATCAGCCGACAGCGTGCTGAAGTACTTCCTGAAGACCAGGCCTTCGTTGTAGTAGTACTGGAGCCAGAAGGCGTCAGCCTCGTCCGGGTCCCGGCGCAGGCTGAACTCGTGGCAGCCGGCAAGGAAGGCCTGGGGAAGCTGGTCAAAGGTGCCGGCGTACTCCGACGGCAGGGGACCGCTAAAGTCAGTCCAGATCACCTCCTGGTTGTCATCGGTCCCATGCGGACGAAGGCTCAAAGCGAAGTCCAACGTATCGGAGCCCGCCGGCTTGTTGATGACCAGGCTGAGGCCGAAGGCCGCAGGCCTGTCGAAGCTCTTGCCGATGGTAGCAGAGAGCAGATCGAGCGTCAGGGTGACGTCATCGGTGGTATCGATGGCCTCACCCGCCGGACCCTCGAGTCGATCGACATGGAGCGTCACCCGCTGCACGGTGCCGTGCGGCACGTGGCAGGTGGCGTGTTGAAGGGCGTAGCCTTGAGGCTCGACCGCACCGTCCAGCTCGATACGAGCCAGGGTGCCGGGAGCGCCGACCGCAGGACCAGTGGCCAGGAACTCAGGATGCTGATCCGTCGTCCGCACGCTCTCCCAGCAGTAGGTGCCGATCGAGGTGGCGTGCGGCCAGTTGAAGTTGTCCGTCCAGGCCACAGGAGCCGACTGGACCTTGGAGTAGAGCTCGGGGCTCGTGCTGGTACCAAGCGCGATCACGCGCACCACACCGCTGCCCTTGTCGACGACCGTGGCGTTCGAGAACTGGATCTCGCTGACGTTGGAGACGATCGTGACCGACGGGCTGTTCAGGTGGTCGCCACTGATCGTCTGGACCTGCGTGTTCTTGTGCAGCGGCGACGAGTCGATGTGGGCATCGATCTGCGCGTGGGTGTAGCTGCCCACCGACAGCAGGTCCACGTGATCCAGCTGCGGACCTTGGCCGTCCTCACCAGAGTGCGTGTGGCCCACCTCGACGGCGCCCGCGAACAGGGCAGCGATCGTGTCCCAGTTCTCGTTGACCGGGATGTCCCAGATGTTCTGGAAGCTGCCGCTGTCCGGCTTCTTGAGCGTGATGTAGGACGTCGTCGTGTAGCTCTGGTCAGCCATTCCTATTCTCCCCGCAGTAGTTCAATGGGGATGGTGGTCAGGTCGGCGAGAAGGGCCGAGGGCTCAGAAGGCACCACGAACCGCGCCGTGTAGCCGGCGCTAGGGATCTCGCAGGTGACCAGAGTGCCTTGGACCAAGTGGGCCGCGAACTTGCCGTAGACCGTCAGAGGGACGGTGACGGCTGATTGCTTGAAGGTTGTAAGCCCGATGGTGGTCGGGGCATCCTTCTCGTGGATGAAGAAGTTGACGATCTGGTCGTGGTCCGGTCGCCCGCCGACATCCACTACCTGACCCACGATCAAGCATAGCGCCTGATCGGTGCGGAAGGTAACAATCGGGTTGTCGCTCGAGAGCGGCTCCTCGATCAGCTCCGTCCCAGATGGGCTCGAATCGTCCTGGGTCAGCGCCCGGACCTCGTACTCCGCCGTGAGGGCGATGAGCTCGCTGGAGAACGCCGTGGTGTCCACAAACGTCGGAAAGTCACTGCTTCCGATGTATGTCCAGGCCGAATCATCGGGAAGCCGACGATAGATGGTGTAGCCCACGAACAGCGGCTCTTCCCGGACAGGGCTCCAGGTCAGGACCGTGCTGGTGCCGGGCAGGGGCGCCGTGGGGATGAACGAGTAGAACTTCGTTACGGGCGCGAAGACCTCGGGACTGTCCAGGACCGTCCAGGTGACCGTCAGGAACGATCCAGGCCACTCGGTGTGATCCGAGACGTCGATATCGGCGATCTGGTAGTAGTACTCGGGGCTGTTGTTGACCTCGACGATCTCGAGATCGCCCCCAGGGCTGCTCAGGGTAGCCGTGTACTTGAGCTCACCGAGGGAGTTGTAGACCTGCGCCTGGAGGTCCGTCACCTGCACATCGGTGCCGTCGTCGAGCTCGAAGCGGATCGCCGCGGTTACCGTTCCGGGACTGGCTAGCGTAGTCATGTCCTTGGGCCCTCAATGAGAGTGTACTGGCCCCCTACGGGGTCAGGACGCCACCTCGTACTGGATCTGGATCTCGTCGTTGCCCGCCAGCAGACGCCGAGTCTGGGTAAAACGAATG